>Ga0181594_10001447_pt1 | contig 22000 bp, 25 predicted proteins | sample 071ome_18_FD_145603 | JGI IMG/M metagenome (GOLD analysis project Ga0181594, IMG submission 145603) | Coastal salt marsh microbial communities from the Groves Creek Marsh, Skidaway Island, Georgia - 071413BT metaG (spades assembly) | ecosystem: Environmental > Aquatic > Marine > Intertidal zone... | reverse complement strand
GCGTCTGTGACGCCTTGCATGCTTGGTTTGGAGCGGGTGATGGGAATCGCATTTTGGCCGGAATCGATTGGTATCAGTCAATCTAAGCTCCCCTAGACCCCCCGATACCCCCACCGATACCCCCACATGGGCACTGTAACCCCCTCGGTGTCAGTCAAAGCAGCACTGCTGCAGAACTGGCCCCGCTGTTGCGGGTTAGGGGCTATTCCCATGCCGCCTTGGGAGTGGAGAGGGCGGTGCTTGAACTTTTAGCCCGTTACGCTTTAATAGAGCCAAAGGGGGGTTCTCATGATTCGATTACTGACAGCGCTGCTCTTTGCCAGCTTCGATGTGGCGGCGGAGGTAACGCTCACGCCTCTGAACAACAACACGCCAGCGGATGCTGATGATGTGATGGGTAACTTCACTGCGCTGAAGAATGAAATCGAATCGCTACCCAGGCCTCCCAGTGATTGCTCGACCAACCAGATAATCAAGTGGAATGGCTCCGCTTGGGTGTGTGCAAACGACCTGACGTCAGTTGGATGGTGGCGGGTCGACAGCTGGAGTGGACAGGACCCCGTAGACCTCGCTTGCGCGAATGCGTTTGACAGTACAAGCAGGAACGTCAAATTTTACTTTCCCGATGCACTAATGTGCAGGTCAACAATCTATGATTTCAGCGTCATGGGAATACAATTTTACCAAGGTTGCTCCGTAGCGCTTGAGGAGAACAGCGGCTCGATAAGTTTTCGGCGCTTAGAGGCTAACAACATCAGCTATTTCACTGAAAATGTAGCCGTAGGGGAGCCAGCAAAGTTTGTTTTGAGTTGTCCCGATGAGGCCGCTTGGTAGCGCACAAGCGCTACCATGACCAGTGCCTCAATCCCATCTCTAGTAAGCGGGAGTGGCACCTCCCGCGAAGGAAAATGCCGTAGCCCCGCTGTTGCGGGTTAGGGGCTTTGTAAAGCCTCGTTACTGCTACCTTGGTGCCTGTCAGTTTCATCACCACACTCCCTGTGATTTGGGCGATACCCCCAACCGATTTGGCTGATACCCCCGCTGACACCCCCAGAAAGCCAATACGTCATGTGACGATCTGGGATGCTGACTGCTTATGATACCTTGCTCCTGCTTTATATGGCAGGCACAAAAAAGGCGTCTGTGACGCCTTGCATGCTTGGTTTGGAGCGGGTGATGGGAATCGAACCCACGTCTAAAGCTTGGGAAGCTTTCGTTCTACCATTGAACTACACCCGCTGGAGCTCACGAGCATAAGCGCTCTGGTCTCAGCAGGTAAACCCCGGCGTACTCAATCGAGATCGAGGGCTTTAAGCGCTGCAATTAATTCGCTGTGATGGTCCTTGGTTTTAAATTTGTCCATGACCGCCTTTAGCTTGCCATCCTTGCCCACGATAAAGGTGGTGCGCAAAATACCGTCAAACTCGCGGCCCATGAACTTTTTGGGGCCCCAGGCGCCATAACTGTCGGCGACTGCATGGTCCTCGTCGCTAAGCAATTGGAAGTTTAGCGCATCGCGCTCAACAAATTTGGCGAGCTTGTTGACTGGGTCCGGGCTAATGCCGAGAACCACTGCATTTAATGCTTTGAGCGCCTTCGCTGAGTCGCGTAACCCCTGCGCCTGAATGGTGCACCCCGGGGTCATCGCCTTCGGATAAAAATAAACGACAACATTCGACTTGCCTTTGAAGTCAGCCAGCTTGACTGTGTTACCCACTTGATCCTGAAGCGAAAACTTCGGCGCCGCGCTGCCTACCTTGGGGAATGCCATAACTACCTCTTTATGCTCCGTTGACGACGGGAGTGTTTACGGGCGTCGCCTTACTGAAGATCAAACTCCGCTGCGCCAAGATCCATCAAAGCTCGGTCGGCGGCTTGCGCCCATATTCGATCACGGTATTACGGATCGGGAACTGCCCAGCCTTTCGATCCACCAAGTACTCTTGCAGCATCTCGCGCACAACCGGAAAAGCCAATTCATCCCAGGGAATCTCCTGCTCCGTGAACAGCGCGCTCTCCAGCGATTCAGGGCCAATGCCGAAGGCGTCATCCTCCAGATGGCACCGATAAAAGAGGTACACCTGACTGATGTGGGGCACATCAAAGATCCGGTAGAGCTCCAAATCAATCGCCTTGGCGGCGGCCTCCTCCCACGTCTCTCGGGCGGCGCCGCCCGCGGAAGTCTCGCCGTTTTCCATAAAGCCCGCGGGCAAAGTCCATTTACCATAGCGCGGCTCGATGGCCCGTCTGCACAGCAAAATACGGTCGCCCACCGTGGGCAGACAGCCGACGATCACTTTTGGGTTGATGTAATGGATCGTCTCACAAGCGCTACAGACGTGCCGTTCACGATCATCATCGATCGGTATCTGCAAACTCACGGTCGCGCCGCATTGGCTGCAAAACTTCACGCGCCCTTCTCCGCTGACCAGCGTGCACGGCGCACATCATCGCTGCCCCGACGCTTCACCCAGCTATTGCCAGACGGCCCGTGCTCCCGCTTCCAAAAGGGAGCGTCGGTTTTGAGCGTATCCATCATATATTCGCAGGCGCTGAAAGCGTCGCCGCGATGCGCAGCCACCGTTCCCACCCAGACGATGGTCTCGGCAACGGACAGCAAGCCGTAGCGATGCACGACACGCCAACCGGCAAGCCCGAATCGTTCAGCGGCACTGTCGCCCAGGGCCTGCAGCACGACCTGCGCCATCTCAGGATAGTGCTCAAGCTCCAGCGCATGCACCGCAGTATCCTCCGAAAAATCGCGCACGTAACCGGTGAAGGTCGCGACCGCCGCACCTGGCGCGGCCTTGACCAGCCGCGCGTACTCGTCGGCGACATCGATGGCCGCGGTTTGAATCGCCACGCTCACTCTAGCCACCCGTCATGGGAGGAAAAAACGCGAGTTCGTCACCATCCGCCACGATCGCGTCAATAAACACCACTTTGTGATTCAGCGCATGAACCAGATTGGGTTGGTTAAGCGCGTCTCGCCACACCGGGCCGCGCTTCGATAACGCCGTCTTGATGGCGGCAACATCCCAGGTAGTCACCTGCCCATTCAGCGCGCCGAGATCGAGCTCGAAGTCCGCCTCACCCAGCGCTTCTCTCAGTGTCGAAAACAATTTAATCGTGACGTTCACGCTGCCACTCTCCGCTCGCGCCACCACTTTTATGAACGAGCTGGACCCGCTCAATGGTCATACCGCGATCAATCGCTTTGCACATGTCATACAGGGTGAGTGCTGCAACAGAGGCTGCCGTCAGCGCCTCCATCTCAACACCCGTCTGGCCAGTGACCTTACAGGTTGCCTCAATTCGAATCCCAGGCAGCGCCGCATCTGGCTCCAAGGCAACCGCAACCGAGGTCAAGGGCAATGGATGGCACAGGGGTATCAACTCGGCGCACCGTTTAGCCGCCTGAATACCCGCAACGCGCGCCACCGCCATAACGTCCCCTTTGGGTAAATCATTTGCCAAGATCGCCTCGAGCGTCGCAGGTAACATTCTCAGACACGAGGATGCCGTCGCCACCCTCGCGGTAATGGCTTTCTCGCTGACATCAACAATGTGCGCCCGTCCCGAGCCATCGAGGTGAGTCAGGTGGTCTGTTTTTGCTGGCATGGGGGCAATCCTAACACTCCGGTGCGGGAAACGGCATAAGGTGGCATGATGCATCACACCCTGCCGCCATCCCGGACGCTCCATGACCACCGACACCAGCGCCGCCAAAGCGACTCATTACCGATGGACCGTGCTGGTCATTCTGACGCTGGTCTATACCTTTAATTTTATCGACCGGCAGATACTGGTCATTCTGCAGGAGCCGATCAAATTAGAACTCGGCTTAAGTGACGCGCAGCTGGGCCTGTTAACGGGATTCAGTTTTGCACTGGTGTATGTCACCGCCGGCATTCCCATTGCTTGGCTTGCCGACCGCAGTAATCGGCGCAACATCGTCGCAGCGTCACTCGCTTTTTGGAGCGCGATGACTGCGCTCTCGGGACTAGTGCAGAATTTCGGGCAATTGCTGGCCGCCCGCCTCGGCGTCGGCATTGGAGAGGCCGGCGGCTCGCCGCCCTCACATTCCATGATTAGCGATTATTTTCCTCCGCAGAATCGCGGTACAGCGCTGTCGTTTTACAGCATGGGAATCTATGTCGGCATCTTGTTCGGATACGCGGCGGGAGGCTGGATCGCGGAAAACTTTGGCTGGCGCACGGCCTTCTTTCTGGTGGGCATCCCGGGCATTGCCTATGCGTTGCTGGTGCTGTGGGTGGTCAAGGAGCCGCGTCGCGGGCGGTGGGACGAGGGCGGCACGCCACCTAAATCCTCTTTCAAACAAACTTGGGACTGCCTGCGCCAACGGCCCACCTTCTGGTGGATCTCAATCGGCTGCGCGTTCTCGGCTTTTATCTCTTACGGCAACGGCAACTTCATGCCGTCATTTTTGATTCGCAGTCATGGAATGTCGCTCACCGAAGTGGGTTTGGCGCTGGGGCTCATCGCAGGCATCTCGGGAGCCATAGGCACGTTTCTGGGCGGCTTTCTGGCTGACAAATTAGGTGTACGCGACGTCCGCTGGTATCTATGGATTCCCATGCTCGGTGGGCTGGGATCGTTACTGCCGGCGTATTACACGCTGTTGGGTGACAACAAGACGCTCATCATCGCCGCGATGGTCCCCTCACAAATCTTGAGCACCCTATACCTCGGCCCCTGCATTGCCACTTGCCATAACTTAGTCTCGCCGGGGATGCGCGCAATGGCATCAGCGATTCTCTTTTTCGTACTCAACATGATTGGCCTCGGGCTGGGCCCTTTGACGGTGGGACTATTGAGCGACACTTTTGCCGCACCCTTTGGCGAGGAAAACTTGCGCTACGCCATGCTCACCACACTGAGCATAAGCCTCATCGGTGTCTTCTTTCTTTGGCAAGGCGTCAGCAGGCTCAAGGCGGATCTTGAGGCCAATACTAGGGAACTGGCACGCTCATGATGCAACGGGAAATTTGACGCTACACTAAAGCGCGCCCGCGGGTGGCGCATTCAATTCGGAGATGAAACCATGCGCGCTGCAGTCTTCCATGAACCGGGCAAACCCCTCGCCATCGAGAAAGTAGACGACCCCACGCCCAAAGCCGGGCAGGTGGTCATCGCTGTCCGCCGGTGCGGTATCTGCGGCACCGATTTACATGCGACTGAAGAGCACGATGGACTCTTGGTGCCCGGAACCGTCATGGGCCACGAATTCGCCGGCGAAATTGTCGACGCGGGCGCACATTGCCCCAGCGACTGGAAGCCGGGACGCAAAGTCACCGGCCTCCCTTCGCACAGCTGCGGCGAGTGTTTGCCCTGTAAGACCGGGAAGCCACTGCAATGCGCCAACAACATCATTGTCGGATTACAGCGGGCCGGCGGATTTGCCGAGTATATGGCGCTGGACACGCATAACTCCGTCTTGCTGCCCGATAGCATCGACTGGGTTGAAGGCGCACTCATTGAGCCGCTCGCTGTCGGCCTGCACGCGGTCAACATGTGCAAGGATATTCGCGGCAAACGTGTGCTGATTCTGGGCGCGGGACCCGTGGGGCTGGCGGTATCGTTCTGGTGCCGTTTTATGGGCGCGTTTCACATCGCCGTCACTGAACCAGAGACGCTACGCCGGGAAAGTGCCATGCAATTTGGTGCAGATGTCGGTTTGAGCGCAGGCATCCCTGAAGAAGTCATGCCCGAGATCGTGCGTGCTGCGGGCGGCCCACCGGATGTGGTTTTCGAATGCGTGGGCGTCCCCGGGATGATTGCTGAGGCGATAGAGTACTCGTGTCAAAACGGCGAGATCATCGTCGTCGGCTTTTGCGCCAGACCCGACACCATGGTCCCCGCCGCCGCGATGATGAAGGAACTGGTTGTCAGGTTCGTCGTGGCTTATGAAAAAGCTGACTTCGATATGATCGCGGGCCTAATGGCGATGGATAAGCTGGACGTCACACATATGTGCACGGGCACAGTGGGTTTCGACGCGTTTGCGGACGCTTTTGAGAGCTTGAGAACACCCAATGCACATTGCAAAATCATGCTCGACCCCGGCGCCAGCTAGGCACGGTCATCGGCCCCTTCAAGCTCAGGTCAGAGCATCGGCTCGACAACCCGGCTGACGTTATCGGATTGCAAAAACTTGATTTTCAACTTCCCGTTGTCAAGCACTAGGTAGGCACTTTCCAGCCATACGTTGAGCTCACGCACATTTTTGCCCGGCTGCTCGGGGTCGGGATAGACAAATTCCCCAGTATTGACGTAACTGATGTGTGCGGCGCTCTCAGACAGGCTCACGCGGAGGTCTGAAAATTGCCAATCAGTGCTGACCCAAGTGTCATAATCAGCGGCGTCTAAAAAATGCTGAAATTCGGGCCAAGAGAACGTCTGCCCCATCTCATAAATCAGGAAATCCCCCGTCACCCACTCGCGCATATCAGCGCGGGGAAAGTTCTCGGTTGACAGCGCATCGAAAAACCCTGCGAGTGTTGCCTCCGCCGCCTGCTCCGTTGGACGCTCTTGAGCTTCCGCGAAAGGCATCACGCACACCAGTAATAGCACCCACAAACACCCGTATCGATGCATGGCCACTCTCCCCTCCCAAACACAGACCAGTACCAGCTTACCTCTTTTAGGGCGGCTTTGACCCTGCAAGCGTCTCGAAAAGGCTGACAAACACTGGCCTCGGGAGGCACGCTTGCAAGTGCATACCTAAGTAGGTAGGTTGGTAAAGCGCTTCGGCGCAATCTCAATAAAAACAAAAACCTGGGGGAAAAAGATGTCTGAATTAGACGTATTCGGTTTTATGGGGGCCAACCGGTCGATATTTTCAACGCTGTTTTTGTGCGGCGTGCTAATGCCACTGGTGGTGGTTGTCGTAGCCTACCTCTTCAGAAACATGCCTGGCACCGTTCGCGGAGCAGCTATGGTGTCGAGTTTAATCGGCGTCGTGATGTTGACGTTCTTCACGATGGGTGCTCAGAATACATTCTTTATGCAACTGAGCGTCCTGAGTGGGATGGCCGGTGATGGCTCTGAAATTGCAACCCGATTCCTAACCTCTGCCAATCTGCCGATTGGCGAGACCATCAAGCCACCGGGCTGGATGATGGGGTTGTCGTTGCTGCAGGTTGTGATCAATCTCGTACTGACCGTGTATGTCTTTATGTTTGCCCGATGGGAAAACACCTGACATTCAGATGTCTGTGCATAGTGTTTGAAGGGGGCGCAAGCCCCCTTTTTTTGTTCTTTTTTTGCTCTCGAATGTTTTCGTCGTCGCGCTCACTCACCGAGGCAATGGAGCTACGACGAACCGTTCGTTACTCAGCGCGGCGCATCGAGTAACGTTACTTAAGCGGCGAAACTTTAAAGGTCATGGTCTTAGCCACAAAATCCGCCTCACCAGAAACGATATTCACCACGCCGTTCGACACCATGTCGAGCGAATACATCTGGAAAACCGCACCCTTACGCCGATAAACCCCCTGCAGGGTCGCGGTCGCGAATTCTTCACCGTTTTGCGTCCAGGCAAAGCCGGTAAACTCGCCCGCATCACCCATACCCAGCTTGTCTGTGAACTCATAAGACAGCCATACGCGGCCATAGGGGCCAGCCTCGCCGGTGGCAGAGATCTTGTAGTTAGTGCCGTCCGTCGTATGGGCCGAATCAATATCGAACGTGGCCGTAAATTCGCCCTCCCCGTAATTCAGGTCCTGAGCTGTTGCAAGCGGCATCCAAAAGAAGCCGATAAAAAAGAAAATGATGCTTTTAGTCATGAGTGATCCCCTTCGTGTTATGTCAAATTTGTAGTCGCAGATTGCTCTCAGTCGCATGGACACCAGGGAACGCGCGCGACGTCCCATCAACTTTCGAGCTCTGTCATCGTAAAGGTGACGAGCCAAGCTGTATACGTTCCTCATGCATGCGATCAGCAAATTGTCGCTTTATGCACCTCATCTTTAACCACCGCGGGTTACATTGTCATTAATGAATGGGCACTCAGGAGCGAATGATGTCAGCAGTTAGATTGAGAGCAGCACTGGTAATAAGCGCGATCGTCACGAGCCTCGCACTGATGACGGGATGCGCCGACAAGCCCGGTAGCGAGGGCTGGTGCCAAGCTATGAGTGACAAAAGTAAGAGCGACTGGACAACCTCCGACGCAAAAACTTATGCGGCGCATTGCATCCTCGAGAGCACGACCATTGGCAGTGACGCTTGGTGTGAAAAACTGGATGGGACGCCCAAGGGAGAATGGACGACACAGGAGGTGGCTGACTATGCGCAGCACTGCGTGGTAAAGACTGGCTCCTAATCAGGCGAGGTGCCTAAGCCAGCTCGAGTCGATAACGCGTCTACACCGATCCGTAGTACGCTACTTTGCAGTCGCTTGATGACCACGGAGGCTGTGATGAGTGATATCGAGGCGAGGCTGCATACGGTAGAGACACACCTTGCCATCCAACAGACGACCACACGCTACTGCCGCGCGCTCGACTGGCTAGACGAATCGTTACTTCGAACCTGCTACACCGAAGACGCCGATATCAACTACGGGTTTTATGAGGGCAATGTCGACGGCTTCTATCCAGTGGTCATGGGGATCGAGCGCGCCACGCTCCATCGGACGCACTTTTTATCCAATACTGCGATCGAAGTGCAGGGAGACGTGGCCGAGGTCGAATGCTACGGCGTCGCCACCTCCACTTTCGACAACAAAACGCTCAACATCTTTGGCGGTCGATACCTGAATCGCTTTCAAAAAATGGGGCAGGAGTGGCTGATTTCCAAAAGCCAGTATGTGCTCGACTACAACTTTTCGACCGATATGCCATCGCTCGGCGACGCGATGGGGAGCTTGCAATCGGGCACCGGACTCAACACCGCGCATCCCCTATTCAGACCGCTTTACTCCCAGGCGGGGTGAGCCACCGCTCACCTCACGCTGCGCGCTCGACTTGAACCTGCGCCGCAAGAGCGGCACGGCTCATTCAAACCGCATGGAGAGGTCAATTGCCCTGCAGTGCTTCGTCAAGACACCCATCGAAATGTAATCCACGCCGGTCTCGGCGATGGGTCTCAGCGTCTGCTCATTAATGCCACCGGAGGCCTCAAGCTTGGCCTTACCCTCGGCACGGGACACGGCGGATCGCATATCCTCTAGCGAGAAATTATCCAACATGACGATGTCCGCTCCCGCCGCCAATGCCTCGTCCAGCTCGTCCAGCGTTTCCACCTCGACCTCTACGGGCTTGCCCGGCGCCGCCGCGTGCGCCGCAGTCACTGCATTGGTAATTGAGCCGCAGGCGTTGATGTGGTTTTCCTTTATCAAAAAGGCGTCGTATAGCCCGATCCGATGATTAAAACAGCCACCCACCGCCACGGCGTGTTTCTGGGCGATACGCAGTCCCGGTAGGGTTTTGCGGGTATCCAAGAGCCGCACCCCGGTATCGGCAACGCTGTCGCTGAGCTGCCTGCTCTGTGTCGCTGTCGCGGAGAGCGTCTGGATAAAGTTCATGGCGGGACGCTCCCCGGTGAGCAGCGATCGCGCATTGCCTTCAAGCACTACGATGGTCGCGTTTGCTTCGGCCCACTCACCTTCATTGACCTGCCATTCGATCGTCACCGTAGGGTCCAGACGGCGAAATACCGCCTCCGCCCACGCATGACCGCAGATGACTGCCCGCTCTCGCGTCACGATACGCGCGCTCGAGGTCCGGGACTCAGGGATCAGCAGCGCGGAAATATCGCCAGTACCCACGTCCTCTGAGAGTGCCGCCTCTACATTGGCGCGGACCGCTCCTTCGAGGGTGTTCTGATCAATCATTGGTGTTTCCCTTGATACATTGTTTCACTAGCGTAGAAGCGAAGATCTCGCCAGCGCAATTTTTCGTCACACACTGCTGCGCCACGCCACCGAGATGGGCACATACCCAACCGCCCGCAGGCACCGGGGCCCAACCACCTAAGTCCAGCTCGCGGGATTCATCGCGCTCACTGTCTAAGGACGACCAACCAAAGCAGGCAACGCCTCAATGTGGCCCAGCATATCGCCTTCCGAGGCTCGAGCGTAGCCAACCATCAAATCCCGCCCAGCGCCGAGGGGTCTCGGTGCAATGCACTGGAGGCACCCGCCGCTGATCAACTAGCCCCCAGAAACTTATTTAAGAGTCGCTGCGCACGAAGGGCGGGCAATATGCCGTACACTTTGACTGCGGAGACGGAGAAACGGCAGCGGATTGTTGACCTCGGTCCCCAATGACACGCGAACTCCATCTAAGTAATGCCGAAAGCGATAGAGACTGGCCGTAACAGTTCACATGAACAACGAAGAACCCCAACACACTCCCATGATGCAGCAGTACCTCGCGATAAAACGCGAGCACCCTGGAGAATTACTCTTCTATCGCATGGGAGACTTCTACGAGCTGTTTTACGACGACGCGGAAGCCGCGGCGCGCCTGCTCGACATCACACTGACCAGCCGGGGCAAATCGGCGGGTGAAGCCATCCCCATGGCCGGCGTGCCCTACCACGCGGCGGAGGGATATCTCGCTCGCTTGGTGAAAGCAGGCCGCTCGGTCGCTATTGCTGAACAAATTGGCGATCCCGCCAACAGTAAAGGCCCCGTGGACCGCGAGGTGGTGCGCATCGTCACCCCAGGGACGCTGACGGATGAATCGCTTCTGGATGCGAGACAAGACTCGCTGATCCTTGCGGTTGCAGCGGGTAAAACCGGCTTCGGGCTCGCGTGGCTAGATATGAGTAGCGGCCGATTCCTCGTCGCTGAAGTCGCTGACCAGATCGCACTGGAAGCCGAACTGGCCCGCCTGGCGCCCGCTGAAATTCTCATTCCCGAGGCCAGTCAGTTCGCCGACGACACTTGGCGAGCCGCGGTGCGCAGGCAGCCGGATTGGCTCTTTGAGCCCGACAGTGCCCGAGAGGACCTGCAAAGGCAGTTTCAAACCCATGATCTAGATGGCTTCGGATGTGGGCACATGACAATCGCCATTGCCGCCGCAGGTGCACTGCTGAATTACGTCAAGGACACACAGCGGGGTGATCTACCTCATATCCGCGCCATACAGCCTGAATCCCAGAGTGATGCGGTAATTCTCGACGCCGCCACCCGGCGTAATCTCGAGATCGACCTGACGCTCAGCGGCAGCGAGGAGCACACCTTATACGCGGTGTACGACAGCACCGTGACCGCCATGGGCGCACGACATCTGCGCCGCTGGTTGCATCGACCCATCAACGACCGCAATAAAATCGAAGGGCGGCTGGACGCCGTCGCGACCCTGGTTGAAGCCTGGCGGTTTGAGCCGCTGAGGGAAACGCTGCGGGAAATCGCTGATCTCGAGCGCATCCTCGCGAGAGTGGCGCTGGGCTCGGCGCGTCCTCGTGACCTCAGTCGACTCGGCTACAGCCTTCAACATCTGCCGCTTATTCGTAGCCAGCTCCCTTCAGGCGCCACGTTAGTTGATGAACTCAAAGGCGCCCTGCCCGACTACACCGAACTCACCGATCTGCTCGGTCGCGCCATCATCGATAACCCGCCGGTCTTGATCCGCGACGGGGGCGTCATCGCACCGGGTTTTGACGCAGATCTGGATGAACTCCGCGGCATCAGCGAAAACGCTGGCGCCTATCTGCTGGAACTTGAACAGCGGGAACGCGAGACAACCAGGCTATCGACCTTGAAGGTTGGCTACAACCGGGTTCACGGTTACTACATCGAGATTAGCAGAGCGCAGTCCGAGCAAGCACCTGACACCTACCAGCGGCGTCAAACCCTCAAGAATGCCGAGCGATTTATTACGCCCGAACTGAAGGCTTTCGAGGATAAAGCGCTATCGAGCAAGAGTCGGGCCCTCGCACGTGAAAAGCATCTCTATGAACAACTCGTGGCTGACATCGCAAAATTGCTGCCCTCATTGCAGGCAACAGCGACGGCACTGTGTGATCTCGACGTACTCGCCTGCTTTGCAGAGCGGGCGGTTTCGCTGAGCCTGTGCCGACCACAATTCAGCAATGACACGCTCCTGCGAGTTGAAGGCGGCCGGCATCCCGTCGTAGAAACGGCCCGCAACGTCCCATTTATCGCCAACGATACGCACCTCGATCAGAAACGGCGCATGCTCCTGATTACCGGCCCCAATATGGGCGGAAAATCGACCTATATGCGCCAGAATGCGCTGATTGCGCTACTGGCACATGTGGGTGCCTTTGTACCGGCGCAGTCAGTAACCCTGTCCTGTCTCGATCGCATATTTACCCGCATTGGATCATCGGATGATCTGGCCAGCGGCCGCTCGACGTTCATGGTCGAAATGACCGAAACCGCCAATATTTTGCACAACGCCAGTGAGCGCAGTCTGATTCTTATGGATGAAATCGGGCGAGGCACCAGCACCTTTGACGGGCTGAGCATTGCCTGGGCCACGGCACTAGCACTCGCGAACAACATCAAGGCGCTGACTTTTTTTGCGACTCACTACTTTGAGTTGACCGCGCTACCCGACACGCACACCGCCATGGCAAACGTGCATCTCGATGCCACCGAGCATGAGGACCACGTGGTGTTCCTGCACCAAATTCAGGAAGGCCCCGCCAACCGAAGTTTCGGTCTGCAGGTTGCCAAACTTGCCGGCGTTCCGACCCAAGTGCTCGATACGGCTCGAGACAAACTCCACGAGCTCGAGAGCGGCCAGCACTCAGGACCCGCACCCGCGCAAGCCGAACTGTTTGCCCACGCCAGCTCGAGCGAGCAGACCCAAAGTACGGTCTCGCAACGCGGCGCCGTGGTAATCGACGCTTTGCGTGCGCTCGATCCTGACAGCATGACCGCGCGCGAGGCACTCGAGCAGATCTATCAACTGAAACAAACGCTTGAAGATGACAGCTGAGGAGTTTTCAAAACAGGCCCCAACCAGTATCCTTCGCCGTGGGATGATTGAGGTACCGGTATGACGTTCGTAGTTGGTGAAGACTGCATCAAATGCAAGCACACGGATTGCGTCGAAGTGTGTCCAGTGGACTGCTTTTACGAAGGTCCAAATTTTCTGGTTATCCATCCAGACGAGTGCATTGACTGCGCCTTATGTGAACCGGAGTGCCCGGTAGACGCCATATTTTCAGAGGATGAGCTCCCTGCAGATCAGGAAGAGTTCCTGCAGCTGAACGCTGAGCTTGCAGATATCTGGCCCAACATCACCGAACGCAAAGAGCCGCCCGCTGACGCTGAGGATTGGGCCGGCAAGCCGGGGAAGTTGGCTCTGCTGGAGCGCTGAAGTACCGACACACCCACCCGCGTCTAGCGGGTTGGTAGCAACCCGAGAGGATCCACCGGCCGCCCATTGCGCCTGATCTCAAAATGCAGCCGCACCGCGTCGGTGCTCGAGCTGCCCATGCGCGCAATGAGCTGCCCCGCCTGAACGCGCTCCCCTTCGGCGACCAACAGCGCATCGTTATGTCCGTAGGCGCTCAAATAGGTCTCGTTGTGTTTCACGATCAATAGGACACCGTAACCCGTCACGCCAGTGCCCGCATAAACTACCGTACCCGCCGCCGTCGCTGAAATCGGATCGCCCCGACTTCCCGCCAGATCTACCCCTTTGTGGAGGTCATCAGAAAAAGTGCGATCGACTTTGGCCCGGGCCGGCCACACCCAACGATCCACGGGCGCGTTGACCGCAGGCTCTGTGGCAGTGGATACACGACGGGACTGCGTTTGAGAGGTCACAGGCGTTGCCGCAACAGCGGACGACGCAGGCTCAGTGGCGGGTGCCGAGGGCGCAGACTTTGGCGCATCTCGCGACGCGACTACCGGGGGCTCCTGCGTCGCAGCTTTCGGCGCCGTCTTGATCGGCTGACCGACGCGAATCACATAGGGTGGTGCTATCGCATTGATCTCGGCCAGAGCGCGAAAGTCCATACCCAGACGAAAGGCCACCGCATAAAGCGTATCACCCGGCTGCACAATGTAGTCGGGACCGCGGGGCAACTGTGCACCGTAGTCAACGACGGAAGCACCAGAAGATCTGACTTCGGGCATTTCATCAGGCGCAGCAACCGACCGGTTCTCGATGACAACCGGCGGGTTCTCGGCACACCCGGATAATAGCAACCCGAGCGCCGCCAACCGCCAAAGGACTCTGGATGTTGGCGTCATAGACTCAATATCGCCCCTTGCCAGCGAGGTGCCGCAACGCCCATACCAGCAAGCACCCCAGCACGCCCGCGGCAGCGCACAGCATGAGCTGTGGATCCGCCACCGAGGAGTGACTGGGCAATACCGGTCGCATCAGCTCAATCACTCCCGTTTCGGTCGCGGTGAGGACCGCTGTTTTCCAGGGCCACACGGCAAGCAGGGACCCCATCAAGACGCCGCCCAAAAACGCCATTGCCGCGGGCCTCGCTCGCGCTAAGGCTATTTGCAGCACGCGAGAGAAAGTCAGCAAGCCAAGCGCGCAGCCGGCCGCGAAAACCGACAGCTCGGCAAGTTGGAGCGTTCGCACGGCATCCAGAACCGCACCGTACATACCAAGCAAAACCAGGATAAAGCTCCCCGAGATACCGGGTAAGATCATGGCGCAAATGGCGATAGCGCCTGCAAAAAAATATCCCGGTAGGCCAGGTATAAAAGACGCCGGCGCGAGCAAGGCGATTGAGACCGCCAACGACACGCCCAACGCGAAGACAATGAACCGGTTGATCCGCAGCAAATTCACCTCATCGCGCACCAAAAACGCACCGCTCACCAGAATCAGCCCGCCGAAAAACGACCATAGGGGTTGTGGGTAGTGCGAGAGCAGCCAATGAATCGCCGACGCGAGCGAGAAGATCGCACTCAAAATACCGGCCATCAGTACGGTCAGAAACGAACCATCGACCCGAAACCAGAGCGTTTGCCATCGGCCGCGTATCAAAAGTGATAAGGCCTCAGCATCCGCTGAGACAATCGCCGTTAACAAACGCTCATAGATACCTGTGATCAGTGCGATCGTACCGCCAGAGACGCCGGGGACAACATCCGCCGCACCCATCGCCAGTCCGCGCAAGAAGACACCCATTGGGCGGTGCCTCACCGGGTCACTCCACTGATCATCGGTACAAAATTGACTTGCTCTATGACCTCTTCGACAAAACCCTCGGGTGTCGCTGTGACCATCATCAACTGCTGGGTGCGCCCGCCCACAGGCAGTATTAAGCGTCCGCCGGGCGCCAACTGCTCCTGCAACACCGTCGGCAGATGCTCCGGTGCAGCTGCGCCAAGAATCAGGTCAAAGGGCGCCTCGGCAGCCCAGCCCTCCAACCCGTCACCATGTCGCAACCGCACATTTCGGATCCGCAGTGCCCGAAGCTGCTTGCGGGCCCGCTCCAGTAAAGGCTTGATTCGCTCGATGGCGCAAATCTCGTCAGCTAAAGCGGCGAGGATCGCCGTCTGGTATCCGGACCCACTGCCTAGCTCCAGTACTTTTTTTGGCCGACCCTTTGCCAATGCCAACTCACTCATCCTAGCGACCATATAGGGTTGCGAGAGCGTTTGTCCGTAGCCAATCGGCAGCGCGGTATCCTCATAGGATCGGTGCGCCAGCGCCTCATCAACAAAGAGATGTCGAGGCACACTACGAATTGCCTCCAGCACTTCAAAGCGCGTGATGCCTTGATCCATCAGCCGCTGTATGAGCCGCTCGCGCGTACGTTGCGAGGTCATGCCGATACCCTGAAGACTCACGCAGTCGCTACTCCATCACTGATCAGCGCTACCGCATGCGTTGCTATGCCTTCCTCTCGCCCCACGAAACCCAATCGCTCAGTGGTCGTCGCCTTGACGTTGACCTGCGCCACGTCGACCCCTAAATCCGCGGCAATGGCTTCACACATCGCAGGGATGAAGTCGCTCAATTTAGGTGATTGCGCAATGATAGTGAGGTCAACATTACTTGCCGCCCACCCACGATCACGAAGCTTTTCTACCACCGAGCGCAGCAAGTCGCGGCTGTCTGCGTCACGAAAAACCGGATCGGTATCGGGAAAGTGCCGGCCAATATCACCCAGCCCGGCGGCGCCAAGCAGTGCATCACACAACGCGTGTAACGCAACATCACCGTCAGAGTGCGCGACCAAGCCGCGCGGGCTGGGAATATAAACACCGCCCAGCACCACGTGATCACCGTCGCCAAAGGCGTGAACATCGTAGCCGTGACCCATTCGCATCATGTGGCGCGCCCCTCTGTTCTTTTCAGCATCAGTTCGGCGAACGCAAGATCCGCTTCATAGGTCACTTTGATATTGCTACTGGGACCTTCGAGTATATGCACCGGTGAACCCGCCCACTCCATGGCCATGGCTTCATCGGTCACGCGAATCCCTCGCTGCAAACACTGGCGTAGCGCATCGCGCAGCGCCTGCAAGGGAAATAACTGTGGTGTTTGCGCGCGCCATAATCCTTCTCGCTCTACGGTGCCCGTAATGGCGCCACTTGGCGTTACCTGCTTGAGTGTATCGGCGACCGGCTCAGCCAGAATCACACCCTCGCCCAGCTCCCGCGCGCGCGCAATCAGTAGCGCCAACGTATGAAAATCGAGGCAGGGTCGCGCTGCATCATGCACCAGCACCCAATCATCTTCGCTCGCTTGCCCACCTAGGGCGTCGAGCCCGGCGAGCACGGAATCGGCCCGCTCTGCGCCTCCCGGCGTCATTTGCACGCGCACATCCGACAGACTCGCTATCGCGTCAGCACGACGATCGGAGGGATCCAGCGCTACGACAACCCCGCGCACATCCGGTGATTGCAATAACGCCCTCAGCGTGTGCTCCATCAGGGGGAGACCCGCAACCTCGCGATACTGCTTGGGAATCTCCCCACCGAGCCGACGCCCGCTTCCCGCCGCTGGAACCACTGCCCAAATACTGTTCACGGGCGCTCCTGCTCGTCGACAAACTGGAAGTACACTTCGCCTTCCTTGATCAGACCCAGATTTTCCCGCGCGTTTTTCTCAACCGCCTCGCTGCCATTCTGCAGCGCGATCACCTCTGCCGTGAGCTTTTTATTGCGCGCTTGGAGCGCTGCATTCTCGGCTTCAGCTTGCTCAAGCTGCTCGTCCAGACGAGCCGCCTCCGCAAGCCCTCCCTCGGCGAACCACAAACGGTACTGCAACAACACCAGCAGCCCGAGCAATCCACCGAGAAGCCAGCGCATCAATGCCTCTTCAAAATATCCCGGCCCGGATACGGGGCAGTCAAACCTAACTCTGCCTCTATCCGGAGCAAGCGATTGTATTTGGCGACCCGGTCGGAGCGACACAGCGAACCAGTCTTGATTTGCCCTGCTCCGGTGCCCACGGCTAAATCAGCAATCGTCGCGTCTTCGGTTTCGCCGGAGCGATGTGAAATCACCGCCGTGTAGCCCGCCGCCTTGGCCATGGCGATCGCCTGCAGCGTCTCGGTAAGCGACCCAATCTGATTAAACTTGATGAGAATCGAATTACCGACGCCGACATCGATGCCGCGCTGCAAGATAGCGGTATTAGTCACAAACAGGTCGTCACCGACTAACTGCACGCGCTCACCAAGCTGGCGCGTCAATAGACCCCAACCGTCCCAATCGGACTCGTCGAGGCCATCCTCTATCGAAACAATGGGATGGTGGTCCACCAGATCCGCGAGATAATCGACGAAGCCGGCACTATCAAAGTCTCGACCATCACCCCGGAGATAATATCGTCCGTCTCGATAAAATTCTGACGCCGCGCAATCCAGCGCCAGCGTAATGTCTTCCCCAAGCGCGTAGCCCGCGCGATCCACCGCTTCAGCGATCACCTCAAGCGCTGCGGCGTTGGAGGGTAAGTCCGGAGCGAACCCACCCTCGTCGCCGACCGAGGTCGCCAGGCCGCGCGCCGACAGCACCTTTTTCAAGTGATGGAAAATCTCCGCACCCATGCGCAACGCTTCGGCAAAATTAGCCGCCGAAACCGGTTGGATCATGAACTCCTGAATATCGACATTGTTGTCGGCATGCTCCCCGCCGTTGAGGATATTCATCATCGGCACGGGGAGTGATAGCGCCGCGCACCCCGCTAAATCGGCGATATGACGATACAGGGGCTTGTTCGCCGACAGCGCCGCCGCCTTGGCCGTAGCGAGCGAGACGGCGAGGATCGCGTTGGCTCCGTATTGGCCTTTATTCTCGGTGCCATCAGCCTCGATCATGCGCTGATCGACGCCCGCTTGATCCAATGCGTCGTGGCCAATCAGCAGCTCGCGAATAGGCCCATTGGCATGACCAACGGCCGTCAAGACACCCTTGCCAAGGTAGCGTTTGGCGTCACCATCGCGTAGCTCCAACGCCTCTCGGGTGCCGGTACTGGCACCAGAGGGCGCACAGGCGGCGCCCACGCTATTGTCATCTAATGTGACCTCCGCCAAGACGGTAGGGTTGCCCCGGGAATCCAACACCTCGAAGGCGCGCACATCGACGATCTCACTCACACTAAACTCCTGATGACTGCCGCGAATCAGCTGATGGACAAACGCGGGAGCGCTTTAACCAGATCGTCCACGGCTTTAACTTGCTGAAGAAAAGGCGCCAACTGCGACAGCGGCAATGCACTGGGCCCATCACAGAGGGCTTTGTCCGGCTGCGGATGCGCCTCGAGGAACAAACCGGCAATCCCCAGCGCCGTGCCCGCGCGAGCAAGCCCTAGCACCTGCTCACGGCGACCTCCAGAAGCAGCCTCGCCGGGATCCCGGCGTTGCAACGAATGGGTCACGTCAAAAATCAGGGGGCAACCACCGGTAACTTGCTGCATCACCTCAAAGCCCAGCATATCGACGACTAAATTATCGTAGCCAAATTGACTACCCCGCTCGCAGACCATGAGACGGTCGTTGCCGCATTCCCGGAATTTGGCAACGACATTCGCCATCTGTTCCGGGCTGAGAAACTGGGGCTTTTTGATGTTAATGGCGGCACCGGTCTCAGCCATGGCCGCCACGAGATCCGTTTGCCTTGCAAGAAACGCCGGCAATTGAAGGATGTCGCAAATGTCCGCAACGGGGGCCGCTTGCTCTGGCGCGTGCACATCAGTCAGCACCGGCACGCCATAAGCAGTCTTGATCTCAGCCAGCGTATCGAGCCCTTCTTTTAGACCTGGCCCCCTAAAGGAGTGAATTGAGGAGCGATTCGCCTTATCGAATGACGCCTTAAAAATATAGGGCATATCGAGCGACTGACAGACACGCACATATTCAGCGGCGCACTCCAGCGCGAACGCCTTGCTCTCGAGCACATTGACGCCGCCAATAAGCACCAAAGGCTGGTCGTTGCCAATTCGCAGACCGGCAACCTCGACGACACGATGCGTAACAGTCACGCAGCGTCACCACACTGTCGCGCAACCGCCAAGGCCGCCTCAATATAGCCGGTGAAAAGCGGGTGCCCACCGCGCGGGCGTGAACGAAACTCGGGATGGAACTGACAGGCCACGAACCAGGGATGGCTCGGTAACTCAATGATCTCGACCAGCTGGCCGTCGAGTGACCAGCCGCTCACGCGCATACCTGCTTCCTCTAGCTGCGCCACGTAATTGCTGTTCACCTCGTAGCGGTGACGGTGACGCTCTGAAATCTCGTCGGCGCCGTATATGGCGCGGGTTCGCGTGCCTTCGACCAGCCGGCAAGGTTGCGCGCCGAGGCGCATAGTGCCGCCCAAATCCGAGTCTTCAGAGCGCTGTTCGACGCCGCCGTCTGCCGTTTGCCATTCAGTAATCAGCGCAATGATGGGGTGTGGCGTATCGGACTGCATCTCGGTGGAATGCGCACCCGCCAACCCGCAGACATTTCGCGCGTACTCGATCATGGCCATGTGCATACCAAGGCAAATGCCCAAAAACGGAATACCCCGCTCGCGGGCGTAACGGACTGCATCGATCTTGCCCTGAATGCCGCGATCACCAAAACCGCCGGGCACCAAAATCGCATCGAGATGGTCAAGCAGACCAACGCCTTTTGCCTCGATATCTTCGGCGTCGATGTAATGGATCTCGACCCGCGTGTCTGTCTGAAGCCCGGCGTGATCGAGCGCTTCATTCAGCGACTTATAAGCATCGACAAGATCCACATATTTACCGACCATGCCGACATTCACGACCCCCTGGCGCTGACTAAACTCGCGCCGAACGACATCCTCCCATTCAGACAAATCAGCTGCCGGCTGCGCCAATCCAAACCGCTCGAGAATAAAATCATCGAGCCCACTCGCGTTTAAATGCCCGGGAATTTGATAGATCGAATCCGCGTCCAGCAGCGGAATCACTGCGCGCTCCTCGACGTTGGTAAACAGGGAAATTTTTCTCCGCGCGCTATCATCGACTTCCGTGGAGCAACGACACAAGAGCACCTCGGGCTGCAGGCCGATTGATCGGAGCTCCTTTACCGAGTGCTGCGTGGGTTTGGTTTTGATTTCCCCAGCCGTGGGGATATAAGGAATCAGCGTGAGGTGCATCAACAGTGCATGGCTACTGCCTAGCTCGAGCTTTAACTGCCGCACCGCTTCGAGAAAGGGCTGACTCTCAATATCGCCGGCGGTACCACCAACCTCCACAACGGCGACCTCGGCATCACCGGCCCCCTCAGTCACTCTGCGCTTGATCTCATCCGTGATATGCGGAATCACCTGCACAGTGCCGCCCAGATAATCCCCGCGCCGCTCTTTGCGCAAGACCTCGTCGTAAACGCGGCCGGCGGTAAAGTTATTGGCGCGACTCATCACCGTGCGAGTGAACCGCTCATAGTGACCCAAGTCCAAATCGGTTTCGGCACCATCGTCGGTGACAAACACTTCCCCGTGCTGAAAAGGACTCATGGTCCCGGGATCAACATTGATATAGGGGTCAAGTTTGAGCAGGGTAACTTTCAGGCCGCGGGCTTCCAGCACAGCAGCGAGGGAGGCGGCAGCGATCCCCTTACCCAGGGAAGACACAACACCACCAGTAACGAACACATATCTCGTCATGGATTCCACCAAAGCGAAAACTGACCCGAGCGCCTGTTGCGACGCCTTTCAGGAACGACTCTCCGATGGACGATCAGTCTAACAGCAAGCCCAGCTGGGCTCAATTCAAACTGGCCTGGCGCGGCGCCAAACGGGGACCAAACCGTCGTCTGCCACGGGGGCATTCAAGGTCGAAATACCGGCAAGCGCACCCACAGGGAGCAGCCATACGGGAATATTTTTGTCATTTAAAACAAGGAGATAGCGGCGCCACCACGGGGGAATTCTCATCTCCTGCAGCCACTTGTTGGTGGCTTTCTCGGGCCGATGGGGGAATGACAGATTTTCTAGCCTTGCGGATGTTTGCAATCCCAACTGGACGCCCCGGGGTAACGCATCACCCGCAGGCCCGGGCTCCCACGACAATGAGCCCCATCGACCCGCAACAGACTCGCCGACGGTGACACGCTTGGGCAAGTCATCAAAGGACTCTGGCACACTCACTTTCACCACACTCCCACCCCAGACACGCAAACAATGCTCACGCCACACGAGTTCCGGCATTCGATCCCCGTTAGCGGTGAGCGCCTGTCGCGCCAGCTCCGACAAGCGTCGCTGATCAGGTGCTTCTACCGCTAGCAAGCCGAGCCACTGGTGAATCTGTGCGGCGAGCCCCGCGGCATCCAGTAAGGGATCGATCGCCAGCACAGGCTCCCCCATCCGGGTTTCGCCGAGCGGCAGAGGTAATGCGGCGAGACGATCTCGCGCCAGCGCCTGAAGGCCCGCTGCGCGACGCACCGTCTCGCGGTAACCCGGCCATCGCTCGGCTACCGTCGGGAGCACAACCTGCCGCAAATAGTTGCGGTCCTGCCGCACCTCGAGGTTGCTAGGGTCCAAAACATACTCGAGACCCGCTGACGCCACTGCCGCCTTCAGCGCCTCAGCGCGCTGATCGAGGAACGGTCGGAA
>Ga0181594_10001446_pt1 | contig 22002 bp, 22 predicted proteins | sample 071ome_18_FD_145603 | JGI IMG/M metagenome (GOLD analysis project Ga0181594, IMG submission 145603) | Coastal salt marsh microbial communities from the Groves Creek Marsh, Skidaway Island, Georgia - 071413BT metaG (spades assembly) | ecosystem: Environmental > Aquatic > Marine > Intertidal zone... | reverse complement strand
CAAGGCGGGGCAACTGGCGGCGGAAAACCTCGATGCGCTGGCACCGCTGGTGCAGCCAGGAGTGACCACGGCTGCACTCGACACCTTCGTGCGCGAGTTCACGCTGGACAATGGCGCGGTTCCGGCGACGCTGGGCTATCGCGGATATGCGCACTCCTGTTGCATCTCGATCAATCATGTCGTGTGCCACGGCATTCCTTCGGACAAAACGCTGAAGGAAGGCGATATCGTCAATATCGACGTGACGCCGCTGCTCGACGGCTGGCACGGCGATTCGAGCCGGATGTTCCTGGTTGGCGAAGTGCCGCTGAAAGCGCGGCGGCTGGTCGATGTGACGCACGAATGCCTGATGCTCGGGATCGAGCAGGCGAAGCCGGGCGCTCATCTTGGCGATATCGGTGCGGCAATTCAGGCCCATGCCGAGGCGAACCGCTACGGCATCGTGCGCGAATTTTGCGGTCATGGCCTCGGGCGGCTGTTCCACGATGCGCCGGAGGTGGTCCATGCCGCGCGTGCCGGCACCGGGCCGGAGCTCAAGCCGGGCATGTTCTTTACCATCGAGCCGATGATCAACCTCGGCAAACCGGCCGTGAAGCTGTTGTCGGACGGCTGGACGGCGGTGACCCGCGACAAGAGCCTGTCGGCCCAGTTCGAGCATTCGATCGGCATTACCGAAGACGGTTGCGAGGTGTTTACGCTAAGCCCCAAGGGTCTCAACAAGCCGCCTTACGACTAAGGGTATCGGGGCCGTCTGCTCAGGCCTGAAACTCAGGCTGCCTGCGGAACCTTGAGGACGATCTGCGAGGCCGCCGAGGTGTCTGCATCATCCACCCCGCGGATGCCCAGCGCTTGGCGCGCTTCCTCAAGCGGCATTTCTAAATAGTCCTCGAAACGGGCGAAGAAATAGGGCCCGGATTCCTGTCCGATCTGCCAGCCTTTCTGGATCCTTCCGAAGACTTCGGAGAATGCGCCGGGCGTGTGCAGCATCGCGCTGACCAGATGCGAGATCGTCAGCAGATAGAGCGGCGTACTCAGCAATGCTGCCAGTTCCACGGGCAAGTGCCGGAAGCTGAAACCATAGCGCATGGTATGCGGCAGCATTTCGCCGACGATGTTGAACTGCGATCCGCCGAGGATATGTTCGAGATCGTGCGTCTGGAGCCCGCGCAACATCCAGAAATCCATGTCGGTCTCGTTGGGCAGGTGTCCGGACATGTCGAGATCGAAATTGCGCGCGACGACATTCTCGTAGACCAGTTTCCCGAAAGATCCTTTGGGGCAGTGGCCAAGCGCGTCGGCGTCGAAGTGCGGCACATGCCGTTCGGACAGCCATCGGTCCAGATGGGGATGGGTACGACGCGCCTTGGCAAACAGGGCGTTGACTTGGTCCTTGTCGATGCAGTCCTTGACGATTTCCATGTGGATCATGCCAACGGGTACACCCGGAACCTCTCCGGCCCGGCGCAACATCAGGTAGGCGACCCATTGCCTCAGCTTTTCGTTGCTCAGATATCGATTGCCCTCGAAGAGCGTGTCGGGAGCGAATGACGGCCCGCAGGCATCGCTCAGCATCTCCAGCACGTGTTGCATCATGCCGTCCTCTCTCGGTGTGTCCGCTCCCGATACCACAGGCAGCAGATCGCGGAAGACCAGGCTGGCCCCTCGCGATCAGTCCTGCTTGAACATGCTCGCATCGAAATAATCGCGCCAGCCGGTAATCAGCCCTGCCTTTACATCGAAGGCGCCCATCACCGGGAATGAAACCGCGCCGCCTGCCGTGTGCAGCGTATCGGTGCGTTCCGTCATGACCGTGCCGTTCTCGTTTTCCGCGATCTGGTGGATCACGGAGGTCATCGGGGTCGTCCCGTCGATCAGGGCGGCCAGCGTAGTGCGCACGGCATCGTGGCCCACGGCGTCGGGATAACCGGTATTCTTGTACACGATATCAGGGCTCATCAATGCGAAAGCGGCATCGAAGTCATTCTCGTCCCAGGCATGGAGGAAATCGATCACGATCTGGCTCTTAGACACGATTGTTTCTCCTAATGTGCTGCGTAACGGCCCTTGCCAATCGTTAGCAATGCCACACTGCTGGTCAGCATGGCAGTGATGGTGACGAACAGGAATGTGTCGTAGCTTCCCTGCCAGTCGAAGATGGCGCCCGCCATCAGCCCTCCGGTCGCGGTGCCGATGTTCATTGCCGCCGTCATCGAGCCGTAGATCGCGCCATATCGTTTGAGTCCGAACTGCCGCGTTGTCAGATAGGCGATGATGTCGATCTCTCCGCCGACTGTCAGGCCTAGCAATGCGGCGGCGATCGCCTGGAACAGCGGATCGCTGCCGTTTGTCAGCAGGATCGCGCATGACATGGCGGGCAATGTGCAGACTGCGCCGCCGAGCAGGTTGGCAGGGAAGCGGTCAAGCAGCAGGCCCATGCCGACGCGGCCAATGAAGGCGAAAATGCCGACCAGCGAGGCGATTCCCGCGGCTGCCATTGGCTGTGCGCCGCTGTCGGTCAGGATCGGGACGAAATGGACGGTGGTGCCGACCACGGTGAAGGCGAAGAGAGCCGAGGCCAACAGCAGCTGGTAGAATGCCGGACCGCGCAACGCCTCTGCAACGTCGATGCCCGGCAGTTCGACCTGAGCGAGCGGTTTCGCTTCGTCTGCGCTGCTCGCTTGCTCTTCGTGGGCAGAGCGGAAGAACAGGAACACCAGCGGCCAGACGATCAGCGCCCAAATCACAGCGACCCCGAAGAATCCCGAGCGCCAGCCGTATGCGAGAGTGAAGGCTGTCGCGACTATCGGGATGAATGTCGTTGTGATCGGCGCGCCGCTAAGCGTAATGGCAAAGGCGAGGCCACGCGAATGTTCGAAGCGGCTGGCGACGGCCTTTGTCCAGGAAACCACTGTCGACCAGGGGTTGCAAAGCGCCAGGATCACCCACAGCGCGATCCAGTTGGCCACTGTACCGGTCGCCGTGCCAAGCAGGCCGAAGGCGCAGCACATGACAACGACTCCGATCATGCCGATCCGGCGCGGCCCGAACCGGTCGACCAGAATGCCCATGGGGATCGCCAGAAGCGCCCCGCCGATTCCGGCGATCGTGAGGCCACCCGAAATAAAAGCGCGCGACCAGCCGAATTCGGCCTGCAACGGCTCGATGAATACGCCGATGCCGTAGGAGTGCATCGAGGCGACGGAATAGCCCGCAGCGGCAACGAAAGGCAGCGACCAGTGACGTCGCCATTCCTCGGCGGCTGATTTGGGGACTGACGTCATGCTATCCTTCCCGGGCGGCTCGTATTGCCGCGCCCCCGGCGAAGGGCGCAATGGCGATCAACACCAGAGAGCACGCGGCTGCAAGTGCCAATCCGTTTTCGCCGCTGCCAGAAGCATTCGATGCGAGACTGCCCGCGCCGAAAATCAGCAGCGGCACGGCGAGCGGAATGACCAGCAGCCCGGCCAGTGCGGCCCCGCCTCTCAATCCCGAAGTCATGCAGGCGATGATGACACCGAGAGCGGCAAGGCCCGGAGTCCCGGCCAGCAGGCCAAGTTCGATAGTGCGCAGGGCATAAGCGTCGATGCCGAGCAAGGCGGCGGCCGGGATGGTCGCCAGCATGAGTGGCGGTCCGAAGCTGAGCCAGTGGGCAAGCACCCGCACCGCAATCACGGCTTCCTCGGAAATGCCACGCAGGGTCCACTGGTCGAAAAAACCCGCTTCGATGTCGGGCTCGATCAGCCGGTCAAGCGGCAGGATCGCGGCGAGCAGCGCCGCCACCCAGATCACCCCGCCGCCGGTCTTGGCCAGCATTGGCGCGTCAGGCCCAACGGCGAACGGATAGAGCATGGCGACCGCAAGGAAGAACAGCACCGGTAGCAATGCGCCGCTGCGCCCGCCGAGCACGAGGCGGGCAAGATCGCGCCGGAGGATGGTCCAGAGCCGCGCGCTCACTGCTCGAACTCCGCCAGGGCGAGGCTGCGCAAGCCCTGCATCGCAAGCGGCTGGTGCGACGCGATCACGCACACACCGCCCGCGCGGCAATGCTCCTCGGCAAGTTCCTGAACCAGTTCTGCGCCCTGGGCGTCGAGCCCGTTGAGCGGCTCGTCGAGCAGCCAGACTGGCGCGTTCTGGCCGATCAGCCGGGCAAGTGCGGCGCGTTTCTTCTGGCCTGTCGAGAGATAGCCCACCGGAATATCCAGCAGGTCTGCCAGACCGAGCCGGGCAAGCCGGTCGTCCGCAGGACCGTCGATCCGCTGCCAGAAGGCAAGCGCCTTGCCCAGCGGCAGCGCCATGTCGAGTGCGTGGCTTTCGTCGATCAGACCGATCTCGCCCTCATGCTCCACCGATCCGGCGAGCGGGCGCAGCAGGCCACAGAGGATCCGTAGCAGGCTCGACTTGCCCACGCCGTTCGGACCGGTGATCTGCAAAGCCTCGCCCGGGCCAAGCTGAAAAGACAGGCCGGAGAACAGCACACGCTCGCCGCGACGGCAGGCAAGGTCCACGGCGGCGATACGGCACTCTTGCATGGGCGCGACCGTTAGGCGAAACAGTCTCGACTGCCAAGGAGAGCCCTATGCCGATCGCCGAACTGACCGAGTCCGAACGTGACACGTTGTTGAAAGACAATCCCGGTTGGGAGTTGCGCGAGGATGGCAAAGCGATCACCCGCACCTTTACCTTTGCCGATTTCAACGAGGCGTTCGGATTCATGACCAGGGTGGCGCTCCATGCGGACAAGGCCGACCACCACCCCGAATGGTTCAATGTCTACAATCGCGTCGAAATGACGCTCACGACTCACGATGCTGGTGGCCTGAGCAAGCGCGATGCGGATATGGCAAAGTTTATCGGGGGGATTGTCTGAGAGCGCAGTCGAGGGCACTGCGAGTGCGTCCGGCGAACAACCTTCGTTGCGAGGTTGACGGCGGTCAGTGGCGTTGAAAGCTCGTTTGCGCGCGGCGCCTGCGGCCGCCTAACAGGTTCGGGAGAAGGCATGCTTCAATACTATGGTTGGCGCATCGTTGGGATAGCCATGCTGTTCCAATTGCTCATCGTCGGATCGAGCGCCAATGCCTTCGGCTTGTTCGTCATTCCAGTCTCGGAAGAGTTCGGCCTTTCCCGCGCGGATATGAACACCGGCCTGATTATTTCCAACCTTGGAGGCGCGGCGATCGCTCCTTTCCTGGGTCGCCTGATCGACAACTATACGGTGCGCCGGATTCTCGCGATCTGTGCGACCGTATTCTGCCTCGGAATGGTCGGGCTCGGCCTGTCTCACAATCTCTTGCTGAGTGCGGTGCTGCTGGCGGTTGCACTGCCGGTAGGGCTTGCCGGCGTGAGTCAGTTGGGCGGTCTGACACTCGTCGCGCGCTGGTTCGAGGCGCAGCGGGCGCGGGCCATGGCGCTGGCGATAATGGGCGCCTCGCTGGGAAGCCTGATCATGGCGCCCGTCGTGGGCTGGCTTATCCATGTCGCTTGCTGGCGAAATTGCCTCATGATCTTGGGTGCTTGCCTGCTCGTCATCCTGCTTTCCATGATTCTCATGCTTCGAGACCGGCCCGGACCTGACGATAAGGAGCCTCAGCCAAAATCGGCGGATGCGCAGCCTGCGGCGCAATCCGTGCAACCCGCGGAGTCCAGGCCGATGAGCGCGAGGCAAATCCTCTCCATGCCGCTGTTCTGGCTGCTGGCGGGAGGCGTCGCGCTTGCAATGGGCGGGTTCCAGACAGTCATGATTTCGCTGGTTCCGATCGCCCAGGAAGAGGGCGTGAGCGTCACGAAATCCGCTACCCTCATTTCAGTCCTCGGTGCGACAGCGATTGTCGGCAAGATACTGCTCGTGTGGATCGGAGACAGGATCGACAAGGCGCTCGGGCTGGCGCTGACCTTCGGCGTGCTGGCCGGGCTGTTCCTGGCCCTCACAATTGCGGAAGGCTATCTCGCGCTATTCATTTCCGCTGGTCTGCTCGGGCTCGCAGTCGGTGCGACAATGCCGTTATTCATGGCCTTGCTGGCCGACTATGTTGGTCCGGCTTCGTTCGGCTCCGCCAACGGCATTGCGATGCTTTTTATGTCAGCGAGCGGCGCGATTAGCATGCGGTTCGGAGGCGAGGTTTATGACCGAACCGGCGGATACGATCTCATGTTCATTGTCTTTTCGGCGATTTGCGTGGCCGCTTCGCTCTCATTGTTCGTGTGCCGGTCCATCGCTCGCGGACGCGTCCCCGAAAGGCAGGCCGCGCCTGCCGCGGAGTAGGCACGGATATCGCGACATTCATCGCGCTGATTGTTTGATCTCGGTTTCGCCAGGTGGGAATGTCAGGCATTCCGGTTGAAAGACAACGGCATGCGCGAGTTCAGGTCGCGAGCGCAAAGAGTAAAGCATGGCCTGTGCGCCCGCTTGCCTAGCCGCGTCCGAAAATGTCCAAGTTGGAGAGGGGATGCTACAACTTCGCAGCTCCTGCCAGACAATTGACGCACCTGCATCATTGCGGAAGTCGGCGAAATACTCCGCCTGCAAATGCATCGATACCAGCCCCCGTTCGATCCCGTCCTTCAAATAGCGTTGAATTGCAACATGCGCGCCATCAGCGCTTAGCGAGGTATAGGTGGCAACCTGACCTGAATGATGAAACCGTCCCTCCGGCGCTTTGGCTGGAGCGTTCGGAATGTCGCGCGATGAAACGGGAAGAAGGCGCCATACCGTTCCAGCGAATGGTCCGAGGATGATTTTGCAGGGCTCGGGCACGTCCAAGCTCCTTACAAGGCCGGGTTGTTATAGACGTGCCACGTAAAGATTGCCGCTGCGCCGCGATGCGGCCGCCACTCTTCGGCCAGCGCGCGGGTTTCTTTCTCCGACGGTCGCGTCTCCAGTTCCAGTAGCTTGTGCAGTCCTGCCTGAACGGCGAGGTCTCCGGCGGGCCATATGTCGGGCCGGCCCTCAGCGAACAGCAGGTAGACCTCAGCCGACCACCTGCCGATGCCCTTGATCCGCGTGAGGTCGACAATCACCTCCTCGTCGTCGGCTGACAGATTCTCGAGATCGAGCGCGCCGCTCACCACCAGTTCGCACAGCGAGCGCGCATAGCCCTGCTTCTGGCGCGACAGGCCGCAGGCGCGCAGTTCGTCGAATTCGCTGGCGAGCAACCTGTCAGGCGCAACTTCCTCGCCCAGGTGGGCTTCCAGCTTGCGCCAAACCGAAGCCGCCGCAGCGACGCTGACTTGCTGTCCGACGATGGTGCGCAGCAGTGTTGCATAGCCTCTGGGCCGCAATCGTGGCTCGGGGTATCCGGCAAGCTCCAGAGCGCGGAAAATGCGCGAGTCATTCGCAGCAATGGCGTCCAGACCGTTTTTTATCGCTCCGGCGTCCAATCCCATGTCTGCTTCCCTTGCCAAAGTGCAATCGAGGCATTAGCAGCGCGAGCGAAAAATGCACCACGCGGAAGGTGCGCCACTGGAAGGGATAGCAGGCATGCCGCAGATTACGGTCGTCAATAACGAAGGCGAGCAAAAGAGCGTTCAGGCTGATGAGGGCCGGACCCTGATGGAAGTCATCCGCGATAACGGTTTTGACGAATTGCTCGCACTGTGCGGCGGCTGCTGCTCGTGCGCGACCTGCCATGTCCATGTCGATCCGTCCTTCAAGGACAAGCTGCCGCCGATGTCGGAAGACGAAAACGACCTGCTCGACAGCTCCGAGCATCGCGATGACAACTCGCGCCTCTCGTGCCAGATACCGGTCACGGCCGCACTTGAGGGCATGAAAGTCACCATCGCGCAGGAAGACTAGGGACGGGGCAAGCATCGATTGCTTGCGACGAACCCTAACGCCTCCTAGGTTTGCCGCATGACGGCTCCCGAGCCCCAACGCAGCACTCTCGACCTGATCGGCAAGACGCCGCTCGTCCTGTTGAAGGGCGCGAGCGAAGCTGCGGGCTGCGAGATCTGGGGTAAGTGCGAATTCGCCAATCCAGGTGCCTCGGTGAAGGACCGCGCCGCTCTCTACATCGTCCGCGATGCCGAGGAGCGGGGTGAACTTCAGCCCGGCGGAACGGTCGTGGAAGGTACAGCGGGCAACACTGGCATCGGTCTCGCGCTCGTAGCCAATGCGCGCGGCTACAAGACGGTGATTGTAATGCCTGACAATCAGTCCAAGGAAAAGATGGACACCTTGCGCGCGCTGGGCGCGGAGCTGGTGCTGGTGCCACCCACCAAGTTTGCCGACCCAAACCATTTCGTCCACACTTCGCGCCGTATCGCCGAAGAGACCGCAGGCGCGGTGTGGGCCAACCAGTTCGATAATGTCGCCAACCGCAAGGCGCACATCGAGGGAACGGCGCGCGAACTCTGGGATCAGCTGGAGGGCAGAATAGACGGCTTCACCTGCGCTGCCGGTACGGGCGGGACCATTGCCGGGGTCGGCATGGGCCTGAAGGCTTTCGACCAGAACGTTACCATCGCGCTCACCGATCCGCACGGTGCGGCGCTCTATTCCTACTATGCCTGCGGCGAGCTTGAGGCTGAGGGGACGTCTGTCGCCGAGGGTATCGGGCAGGGCCGCATCACTGCCAATCTCGAAGGCGCGCCCATCGATACCCAATTCCGCATTTCGGACGAAGAAGGTCTGGAATGGGTCGGCAGAATGCTCGACGAGGAAGGTCTATGCCTGGGGCTCTCGACAGGCATCAATGTCGCGGGGGCAGTTGCGTTGGGCAAGAAGCTCGGCAAAGGCTCAAGGATCGCCACGATCCTGTGCGACACTGGCTTTCGCTATCTTTCGACGATCTACAACCGCGCCTGGCTGGAAGAAAAAGGGCTGCCGGTATTCAGCTGGTTGGCTGACGAATGAGCCGAGAAGTGATGCCAAGCGGCGCCGATCAGGTGCCATCCCAAAGCGACAGCCTGGCACGTGCCGTTACCGAGCCGCAGCACTATCTGCACCGTTCGGACCGCGAACTGCGGGCGCAGTCCGTTCACCGGCTGCAAATCGCGCTGTTCGGGCTTTGCGCGGCTCTGCTGATCGTCGGGCTAGCCAATATCATTATGGACCGGGCTCAGAAGGTCGAGGCGGAGGATCCTATCGATGAGGTAATCGCTGTTGATGCGCCGGAGCCCAAGCCCGTGGTCGACCCGCTGGCCGATGCAGGAGTGGTTCCCGCCGCCGATCCGACGCCGGAGCCGGACGAGGAGCCCGACGCTGTAGGACCGGGTGAGCTCTAGAACCATGTGGCTGGTGGCCGGTGCGCTGGCGCTGGCAAGCTGCAATGGCGGTGGAGCGCGGCAGCCCACCACCCTATCGAAATCGGAAATCGGCTTGGCTTCAAGCCTGCCGATCGTGCTGCCAGAAGCGGCCGACATCGCCGAATTGCTGACCGACGACAGTGCCGAACATTGGGCGCTTGCCGTCTTGCGTGGTCGTGGCGCGTTGATGCCGCTCGACAGCCTTGCCGATGATGAGGGCGGATTTCCTCTTCAGCAAGACGCGGTGCTGGTCATGGCGCAGCCCTGGCCGCTTTCCCCGCAGGAAAACGTCGCGCTCGACAACTGGGTGCGGGAAGGTGGACAGGTACTGCTGTTCGCCGACCCGATGCTCACCTTCGACTCGCGATTCGCGATCGGTGACCGCAGACGTCCGCAGGACATCGTGATGCTTTCCCCGCTTCTGAGCCGCTGGGGTCTGCGACTGGTTCGCGACGAGGACGTTTCGCCGGATGTGCAAGTGGTGACGATCGGCGCAGCTCAGGTTTCCGTCGCCATTCCCGGGCAATTCGAGGTAATCGAAGGTTCCACCTGCCGCATCGAGGGATCGGGACTGTTTGCCGAATGCCATATCGGCAGGGGGCGCGTCGTCGCGATCGCCGATGCGGCGCTGCTCGAAAGCCGGACCGACGACCCGGAAGGCACGCGTGCGACCGCATTACGTGCGCTCCTCGACTGGCTTTCTGGCTGAATTCGAAACGCATCGACCTTGGCTGGCGACATTTCCCGTAATTTGCCGGGCGGACTTTTCGCGCGGCAAGACATCACAAAGCTATGATTTATAGAGATATTTATTGGCCGCGCCGGCGGGCGGGCCCCATCAATCGGTGGATTTCCCCAAAATTTTGGAGAAATTCGGCTACTTTTGGCCTTTTCTCCCGACTTTTCCCGGGTTAAGGAAACAGTCCATCGGAATTGTCGATTCTCGCCGCCCGTGGGTTCGGGCGGACCGCAGGCGCTCGCGCGTGCGGACGAGGAAGGCATTGCCCGTTGCTTGGGGTTGCGGGGAATTGGGGACTGATGGCGTCGATGCCATACATCTACAACGGGCCAGGCTTCTCGCTGCAACGCGACAAGGGGCGCTTCGTGCTGCCCGCTGGATTCCGTTCGACCCTGAAAGAATCCAGCGGCGGGATGACCGTGTGCCTTGGCAGGGATGCCAAGCATAACTGTCTCATCGGCTTCGGGCTCTCGCGCAAGGTCGAGATGCGCCAACAGTATGACCTCGAAGCGCAGCGCGCGATGGAGCATGGCCTCGATTTCGATGCGGTCGAACGCGGCACCGCCCTGTTCGGCTTTTCCGACATCACCTTCGACGACAGCGGGCGTTTTACGCTTCCGCGGGAAATCGCAATTAGTGCGAATATCCAGGAAGAGCTCTTTTTCATGGGCGGCGGCGTATTCTTCACCGCCTGGAACCCCGACGAATTGGCCGAGGCCGAGGGCCTGGCAACCCTCAAGACAGTCTGCGCCAGTATCAGGGAAGCCGAACTTGCCAAGGCGAAGAAAAAGTGAGCCCGCCGCATGTCCCGGTCCTGCTCGACGAGGTGCTGGCGGCGCTCGATGTCGGCCCTGACCGGGTCATCATCGATGCCACTTTCGGCGCCGGGGGTTACGCCCGCCGCTTTCTCGATGCCGGAGCAACGGTCCACGCCTTCGATCGCGATCCGGATGCGATCGTCGCCGCGCGCGCCGATTCAGGCAAATGGCCGGAACTCGACACCGCGCCGCCGCGCCTGGTGCTGCATCCGCGCAAATTTTCCGAGATGGTCGAGGCCATGGCTGAAGCCGGCGTTGCCCAGGTTGACGGCATTGCGATGGACATCGGCGTGTCCTCCATGCAGCTTGACCAGCCCGAGCGGGGCTTTGCCTTCGCTGCCGAAGGTCCGCTCGACATGCGCATGGCCAAGGACGGGCCGAGCGCCGCCGATTTTGTGAACACCGCGCCGGAAGCGGATATAGCCGACGTGCTGTACCGCTACGGCGGGGAGAGGCAGTCACGACGCCTGGCCCGTGCGATCGTGGCTGCCCGCCCCCTTTCCACCACGACTCAGCTGGCCGGGGTCGTGCGCAGAGTCCTCGGCCAGAAGCCCGGCGCGCCGAAGGACGCAGCGACCCGCAGCTTCCAGGCGATCCGCATCCAAGTAAACGGTGAGCTCGATGAGCTTGAGGCGGGACTCGCGGCAGCCGAGCAGCTGTTGACGGCGGGCGGCAAACTGGCGGTGGTCTCGTTCCACAGTCTCGAAGACCGGATGGTCAAGCAGTTCCTTCGCGAAGCGAGCGGTGCAGGACAAGGAGCATCGAGACACATGCCCGAAACAAAGCCCACATTCGCCCCGACTTTCACAAGCGTTTCGAAGGCTGTCCGGCCTTCGGCGAGCGAGGTTGATCGCAATCCGCGCTCGCGCTCGGCAACCCTGCGCGCGGCAACGCGCACACCGGCACCATACAGACAGAGGCAAGCGGCATGAACCTCACGAGAAATCGCATTCAGTCGATCGGATGGGTGTTTGTCCTGACGCTATGTTTCGGGCTGACCCTGGCGCTGACCCTGCGCGTGAACGCGGTGAAGGGCCAGGTGCGCCAGACGGAGAACCGGATCGTCTCGCTTCAAAGGGAAATCCGATTCCTCGAAGTCGAATATCAGGCCCGCGGCAATCAGCAGCAGCTCGCTGCGCTCAATTCGATCGAATTCGGCTATGTCGCTCCGGCGGCGGCACAATATATCGAAGGAGAGCGCCAGCTGGCCTCGCTGGGCATGCCGCGCGCTCCCGATGCTCCCAAGCCGATCCGCATGGCCCACGCCGTGACGGAAACAAAAGCGCTGCCTTTCTCGCAGATGGTCTCACCGGTGACTGGTTCGGCAATGCAGGCTGGTTCCAAGCCAGTTGCCGAGCGGCGCGAAGGCTCGGCAGAGGCATCAGATGAGGGCACAGCCGACGTGGTTGGCAATCTGATCGCCGATGCGAAGAACGCAGCCGCGACCAGTCGCGTCAAGCTCGCGGGGGTCAACCAGGATTGAGTACACTCGCGATCTCGACGACGGTTACTTCTAGTCGGCGGCGCGTGGTCAATGTGCGGCAACGCTCGCTGACCATGGCAAAAGCGCGGGTCCTTATCCTGCTTGCGCTATTCGCACTTGTCACTTTTGCAGCTATGTCGCGCATCGTTTGGCTCGGCCTGTTTTCCGATGGTTACAGGCAGTTCAGCCTGACCGATGCATTGACCCCGCGCCGCGGGGAAATCGTCGACCGCAACGGTGAAGTCATCGCGCGAGATTTTTCGGCCTATGCTCTCTGGTACAAGCCCGACGAGATGGAGAATGGGCCGTCGTTGGTGCACAGCCGTGAGCACGTGGCCCGGGAACTCGTTAAGATATTTCCCGATCTCTCCTATCGCGAGGTGCTGGCCAAGCTTGGCACCAGCAAGAAGGGTGTACACCTGCGCGAGCGCATCCTGCCAGAAGAGGCCAACCGTGTGCATGCGCTCGGCGAGCCGGCAATCCAGGTGCCACGTGAGCCCGATCGCATCTATCCGCAAGGTTCGATGGCCGCCCACGTGCTTGGCTATGTCGACCAGGATGAGGGCGGCAAGGTCGGAATGGAGTCCTATTTCGATGAGTACCTGACGAGCGAGCAGACTCGCGCGCAGCCGGCCATGCTCTCGATCGATGTGCGAGCCCAGGGCGCGCTCGAGGATGAACTGGGCTGGGGCATGGCGATGTCGAATGCCAAGGGAGCGGCGGGGGTGATCCTCGACGTAGATACCGGAGAAGTGCTGGCGCTGGCTTCGCTGCCCGCTTTCAATCCCAACAAGGTGACGCCGGGTGACCTGCAAGTCTCGAAGCAGGCGGCCGATCGCGGCGAGACGCCTAACGCCTTCAATCGCGTAACCAACCAAGTCTATGAGCTCGGTTCGACCTTCAAGCCGATCACCGTGGCCGCTGCTCTCGACGCGGGAACGGTTCGCGATCTGGGAGCGCGCTACAGTACGGCACCGATCAAGGTCGGTCCGCACACGATCAAGGACAGCCATGCGATGCCCGGGTCGCTCAACGTGCCAGAAGTACTGATCCACTCTTCCAATACCGGAACCGCGCGCATCGCCGACGAGCTTGGCAATCAGCGCATGAAGCGCGCCATGCAGGCGCTCGGGATGAACGAGCGGCCTTATATCGAGCTTCCGGCAAGAGGCTTCCCGTTGTGGCCGAAAGACGAAGTCAAGGACGGCTGGTCGCAGGCGACGACTATGACCGTATCGTTCGGACACGGCATCGCGGTCACCCCGTTGCACCTGGCTTCGGCCTACGCTGCTCTGGTCAATGGCGGGGTCTGGCGTCCTGCCACCCTACGTAAGCTCAAGGCTTCAGAGGTTCCCAAGGGTCGGCGCGTTTTCAAGGCGGCGACGAGCGCACGGATACGCCAAATGCTGCGCATGATCGTTGCTTATGGCACCGGCAAGAGAGCCAATGCGCCCGGCTTCCGGGTCGGCGGCAAGACTGGCTCTGCCGAAAAGCCGGGTGTCGGCGGCTACAGACGCAGCACACTTGTATCGACCTTCGCAGCAGCCTTTCCGATGGACCGCCCGCGCTACGTGGTGATCGCAATGCTCGACGAGCCAAAGGGGACCGCAGCAACCTCTGGGCAACGCACCGCCTCCTGGAACGCGGCGCCGGTCGTTGGCAGGGTGGTGCCCCGGATCGGCCCGATCCTTGGCATCAAGCCGGATGAAACCCGCGACGTTGACATATCCGATCTCAAGCCACTGATCCCGGTGGAGTCGTCCCGGTGAGACTGTCCGATCTTGCCACTGCTGCCGGAACGATACCGGAACCGGGCATGGACGTCGAAGTGACCGGTTTTGCTATCGACAACCGAAAAGTCGCGCCGGGCAACGTGTTCGGTGCTTTCAAGGGGCTGAAAGTCAACGGCGAGGACTTCATTCCCGCCGCCATATCCGCCGGAGCCGTGGCTATCGTCGCCCGGCCCGAGGCAAGAGTTGAAGGCGCGGTGCATATCACCGATCCACTCCCGCGCCGCGCCTTCGCCCACCTTGCCGCCCGGTTCTTTGCCCCGTTTCCCGAAACCGTCGTCGCTGTGACCGGGACCAATGGCAAGACGTCCTGCGTCGAGATGGTCCGCCAACTCTGGAGGCTGGCCGGGCATCGCGCCGCTTCGATCGGCACACTTGGCATCACCTCGCAGGACGAGACAGTCTCGACCGGAATGACGACGCCGGACATCGTCACCTTTCTGGCGACGATGAGCCGCCTTGCCCGCGAGGGGGTCAGTCACGCCGCCTACGAGGCATCAAGCCATGGGCTGGCGCAGTTTCGCAACGAAGGCCTGCCGGTTGCCGCAGGGGCGTTCACCAACTTGAGCCGCGACCACCTCGATTATCATGCGGACATGGAGAACTATTTCGCCGCGAAGATGCGGCTGTTCGACGAGGTCGTAGCCGAAGGCGGTGCGGCGGTCGTATGGACCGACGAACCATGGTCGGACCGGGCCATAGCCCATGTGCGCGAAAGCGGCCTCAGGCTGCTTACGGTTGGCGCGAAAGGTGAATTCCTCAAACTCGTTGGGCGCGAGCCGGGCCTGCTGGGCCAGATCCTGACGATCGAACATAAAGGCGAGTCACACACTATAAAGCTGCCGCTGATCGGAGCCTATCAGGCGGCGAATGCGATCGTGGCGGCGGGGCTGGTGATGGCGACCGGCGGCGCTCCGGCGCAGGTCTTCGATAGCATGGCGCGGCTCCAGCCGGTGCGGGGGCGGCTTGAACGCGCGGCGCTGACCGCCTCAGGTGCGCCGGTCTACATCGACTACGCGCATACGCCCGATGCGATAACGGCCGCGCTCGAGGCGCTTCGGCCCCATGCCGCAAATCGGTTGTTCATCGTGTTTGGTGCGGGTGGCGATCGCGATTTCGGCAAGCGCACGCCGATGGGCGAGGCTGCCGCGGCAGGTGCCGACGTAGTGATCGTCACCGACGACAATCCACGCGGCGAGGACCCGGCAGCGATCCGCGCGATGGTGCGGTTAGGTTGTCCCGAGGCCGAAGAGATCGCTGACCGGCGCGAAGCCATTGCCGCCGCAATAGCGCAGGCGGGGTCGGACGATATCGTGCTCGTTGCGGGAAAGGGCCACGAACAGGGGCAAATCGTGGGCAGCGGTGCGTGCTTGACGGTCCTGCCGTTCGACGACGTGACAGTGGCACGGGAGCTTGCGGGCGCACTGGGGGAGAAGGTCATATGAATGCACCTCAAAGGCTACTCGAATGGCCCAAGCCGGCAACAGAGGATGACCAGACCGGCCTGTGGGACGCGATTGCTTTGGCGCGAGCCGTAAAGGGTACCGCGAACGCGGGGTTTGCGGTTTCGGGTGTGGAAATCGATTCGCGCGACGTGCAGCCAGGCGACTTGTTCTTCGCCTTGAAGGGCGAGACGACCGATGGCCACAGCTTCATCGACATGGCCTTGGAAAAGGGCGCCAGCGCCGTGGTCTCAGACCGCGACTGCGACATGCCGCACATCCGCGTTTCCGACACGACCGAAGCTCTCGAGCGGCTCGGCGCGGCGGCGCGAGAGCGGACCAGGGCGCGGATCGTTGGTGTTACCGGTTCGGTCGGCAAGACCGGGGTCAAGGAAGCGATCTTTGCCGCGCTCGACCGGTCGAGCCGGGGCCGCGCGCACCGCTCGGTCAAGAGCTACAACAATCATGTGGGCGTGCCGCTCAGCCTGTCGCGAATGCCCGCTCGCTCTCGTTATGGTATTTTCGAAATGGGGATGAACCATGCGGGTGAGATCGCCGGTCTGACCCGGCAGGTGCGTCCGCATGTCGCCGTGATCACCACCATCGCGCCGGCGCATATCGAGATGCTCGGCAGCGAAGAAGCAATCGCCGATGCAAAGGCCGAGATTTTCGAGGGACTCGAAGAGGACGGCACAGCCATCATTCCCGCCGACAGCCCGCATTTCGAGCGGTTGCGCGATGCAGCTGTCCGGGGCGGCGCGCAAGTCGTCTCGTTCGGATCGGCCAGCCACGCCGATGTGCGCCTGCTCGATTCGATTCCGGGTACCCATGGCGGTTCGCTGGTCACGGCGGATATGGGCGAGCGGCGTATCTGCTACACCGTGGCCATGCCCGGCACGCACTGGGTGGCCAATTCCTTGGCAGTCATGGCGGCGGTTCGCGCTGTCGGGGGCGATCTTGGCGCGGCGGGACTGGCGCTTGCCGAAATGGATGGCCTGGCCGGGCGCGGTGAGCGGCTCGACATTGACGTCAAGGGCGGCACTGCCTTGCTGATCGACGAAAGCTATAACGCCAATCCGGCGTCGATGGCCGCGACGCTGGAGCAGCTCGGCCGCGAAGATGCGACCCGCCGCATTGCCGTGCTCGGCGCAATGAAGGAACTCGGCAGCCATGGCCCGGGCTACCATGCTGCGCTGGCTGAGCCCCTGTACGCGGCCGGTGTCGACCATGCCGTTCTGGTCGGCGAGGAGATGGCTGCATTGGCCGGGGAACTGGGGAAACCTGCGCGTGGCGAGCTTGGCAAAGCGATACCCTTCGATCATTGCGAAACGGTGGAGCAGGCTGTCGAAGCTGTGCGCGCACTTGGGCTGGAAAGCGGTGACGCGGTTCTGGTGAAGGGATCCAACTCGGTGGGCCTGGCGAAGCTGGTGGCCGCGCTCGCTGGCAAGGAAGGCTGAGGTAGCCGACTACAGATGCTTTATCTACTCGCCCAATGGCTCGAATTCGAAGGTCCGGCCAACCTCATCAGATACCAGACCTTTCGTGCGGGCGCGGCGCTGATGACGGCACTTGTCATCGGCCTCATTATCGGGCCGCGCTTCATTGCGATGCTGCGCGTGCGGCAGGGCAAGGGACAGCCGATCCGCGAGGACGGTCCGCAGAGCCATCTCGCCAAGCGCGGTACGCCGACAATGGGCGGGCTGATGATCCTGACCGCGCTGATCATTTCGATGCTGCTGTGGATGGACCTGACCAACCCGTTCGTCTGGGCCTGCATGGCGGTGACAGCGGGCTTCGGCCTGATCGGATTCCTCGACGATTACGACAAGGTGACCAAGCGCAGTCACAAGGGTCTGTCGGGAAGGATGCGTCTCGCGGCGGAATTCGTCGTGGCAGGGATCGCGGCCTGGATCATCGTCAGCCAGATCAGCACGAACCTCTATGTGCCGTTCGTTTCGGGACGATCCATTCCGCTGGGGGCCGCCTACTATGTTTTCGCGGCCTTCGTGATCGTCGGAGCGGGCAATGCGGTGAACCTTACCGATGGGCTCGACGGGCTTGCGACCATGCCGGTAGTGATCGCAGCGGGTGCCTTTGCGCTGATCGCCTACCTTGCCGGGCGTGTCGACTATGCCACCTATCTTGGCATTCCCCATGTTCCGGGAGCGGGCGAACTGGCCATCCTTTGCGCCGGCATCATGGGCGCGGGCCTCGCTTTCCTGTGGTTCAACGCGCCTCCCGCCGCTGTTTTCATGGGCGATACGGGCAGTCTTGCCCTTGGGGGTGCGCTTGGCGCGATTGCGGTGGCGTCGCATCACGAAATAGTGCTTGCTATCGTCGGTGGACTGTTCGTGCTCGAAGCGGCCTCGGTCATCATCCAGGTGTTCTGGTTCAAGCGCACCGGAAAACGCGTGTTCCGTATGGCGCCGATTCACCACCATTTCGAGCAGAAGGGGTGGGCGGAATCGACCGTCGTGATCCGGTTCTGGATCGTTTCTACCATCCTTGCCGTGGTCGGCCTTTCGACGCTGAAGCTGAGGTAGCGGGGCGGCGATGATCACCAGCCGGGCCTTCGCAGGAAAGAAGTACGCAGTTCTGGGTCTCGCCCGGTCCGGCCTTACTGCTGTCGAGTCCCTGCTGGCGAGCGGCGCCGAGGTCATGGCCTGGGACAACCGCAACGAACCGCGTGAGGCGCTTGAGGGCCGAGCCGAGATTGCCGATCCGGTGAGTGCCGACCTGGCAGGCTGCGAGGCCGTGGTCGTGTCTCCCGGAGTGCCGCTCAACACCCATCCGATAGTCGAGGCTGCCGCCAATGCAGGCGTTCCGGTCATCGGCGATATCGAATTGTTCGCCCGTGCACGGGCCGATCTGCCTGCTCATCGTGTGGTCGGAATCACCGGAACCAATGGCAAATCGACGACGACATCGCTCGTCGCTCACTTGCTGCGGAGCGCGGCGGTGCCAGTGACGGTCGGTGGCAATATCGGCGTGCCCATCCTTGGCCAGAAGCCGTTAGAGGCTGGCGGTGTCTATGTGCTCGAACTTTCGAGCTACCAGATCGATCTTACGCAGAGCCTCGATTGCGAAGTTGCTGCGCTGCTGAACATTACACCCGACCACCTCGACCGATACGCTTCCTTCGAAGCCTATACCGCCTCAAAGGCGCGGCTGTTCGACATGCTCGGCGCTGGTCATGTCGCGGTGTTCGGAACCGGCGACGATGAGACTGCACAGATCGCGCGTGGCCAAGCGGAACGTGCGGATCTCGCTGCCTGCAATGTCGCTGATGGCGCGGACCTCGCACACCTGCAATCGGGATGGCCGACTTTACAGGGGCCGCACAACCTCCAGAACGCGGCGGTTTCAGTCGCCATCGTTACTGCGCTGGGCCTCGCGCCGTCGCAGTGGGAACGCGCGCTGCCCACCTTCCGCGGTCTGCCGCACCGGATGGAGCGCGTGGCCGAAGCCGACGGCGTGCTTTACATCAACGACAGCAAGGCGACCAACCCGGCATCTGCCGCACCCGCACTGGCAGCCTTCCCACCTAATCCTGGCCGCCGAATCCACTGGATCCTGGGCGGACTGCCCAAGGGAGACTCCCTCGACGAGTGCAGGCCATGGTTCCGCAATATCGCCGCAGCCTACACGATCGGAGATGCTGGCCCCCTGTTTGCCGAGATACTCGAGCCCTACACGCGCGTGAATCGCAGCGAGATGCTGGCAAACGCCGTGCGCGAGGCAATGGCGGCGGCGCGCCCCGGCGACGTGGTGATGCTTTCGCCTGCCTGTGCAAGTTTCGACCAGTTCCGCGATTTCGAGGCGCGTGGCGACCAGTTTCGCCAGATCGTCGATGCGCTTCTCGAGCCGCAAACCGCAGCAAGGGAGTGCGGATGATGGCGATTCAGGGACAGGCAGGCCCGGAACTCCTGGAAAGCGGACAGGCTGTGGAACGCTATCGTCGTAGCCGGCGCAGCGATCTGGCTATCTGGTGGCGCGAGATAGACAGGCCACTGCTGGCCATGGTGCTGATCCTCATGGCCATCGGCGTGGCTGCGGTCGCCGCGGCCTCTCCGGCGAGTGCCCGGCGTCTGGGCGTCGACGACATGCACTTCTTCTTTCTCAACATCAGTTGGCAGATCATGGGGCTGGCGGTGCTGTTTACCGCATCGCACCTCTCCAAGACCACGGCGCGGCAGGCGGGCATTCTCATCGCTGCGGTGTCCATTGTTCTTCTGCTGCTGGTGCCGGTAATCGGCGCCGAAGTGAACGGGGCGAAGCGCTGGATCAGGATTGGTCTGTCGATCCAGCCATCCTCTTTGCTCAAGGCCGGATATCCCATACTTTTGGCATGGATACTTTCATGGCGCGCCCGCGATCCGCAGCTGCCAGTCATGGAATTGAGCGTGATCCTGATGGGGCTGGTCGCCATGCTGCTTATGCTGCAACCCGATTTCGGCTCGACGCTGCTGTTTGCCGGGACCTGGTTCGTGCTGGTCCTGCTCTCGGGTATTTCGCTGCAGCGGATTGCGGCGATCGGGGCAGCGGGGGCTTTTGCACTATCGGCTATCTACCTGCTTTATGACAACGCCCGCCACCGTATCGATTCATTCCTCGGCGGGGGCACGGCCTTCGATCAGGTCGATCTGGCCCAGCGCACGCTGCTAAATGGAGGATTTACCGGAACGGGTTTCTGGCAGGGAAATCGCAAGTTCTCGTTGCCCGAAGCGCATACCGACTACATCTTCTCGGTGATTGGCGAGGAATTCGGCCTGTTGTGCTGCCTCGCGCTTGTCGTCATCTACTTTGCAATCCTTGTGCGCGGTCTGGTCCGGCTCCTGGACGAGGAAGACCTGTTTACCGTGCTCGCGGGCGCGGGCCTGCTGTGCCAGCTGGGCGGACAGGCTTTCATCAACATTCTCGTTAATCTCCAGCTGTTCCCGTCAAAGGGTATGACCTTGCCGTTCATCAGCTATGGCGGTTCGTCCACTATCGCACAGTGCCTGTGCGTGGGGCTGCTGCTTGCGATCACACGGCGCAACCCGTTTCTTGGCAAGGACGCCCAAGCGAGATTGGCCGGAGGAGATAGCCAATGACCTCGGTCAGCCGTCACTACGTGCTTGCCGCCGGAGGCACCGGCGGCCACCTTATTCCTGCCTTCGCACTGGCCACCGAGCTTGAACGGCGCGGCCATCACGTTGCTCTCATCACCGATGAACGCGGCGCGGCGATTCCCGGAAAGCCGTCTTCGCTGACCGCTCACGTTCTGCCTGCAGGGCGGCTTCAGGGCCTCAACCCACTGAGCTGGATCGGCGGCCTGCGTGCAATCTGGGAGGGTCGCGCAATGGCCTCGCGTCTTTTCGAAAGCTTCGAGCCGAGCGCGGTCGTGGGCTTTGGTGGCTATCCCGCCTTTCCCGCCCTGCTGGCGGCCACCAAGGCCGACCTGCCGACAGTGATCCACGAACAGAACGCGGTGCTGGGCCGGGTCAACCGGCGGCTGGCGGGCCGCGTAAATGCAATTGCCACCGGCTTCGCACGTGTTGACCGGCTGGCCGAAAAGCATGCGGACAAGGTCACGCTGGTCGGCAATCCGGTGCGGGCAGAAGTGCTGGCGCTGCGCGACAAGCCGTTTCCGACATTTACCAAGGAAAGCCCGTTCCGCATTCTTGTCACCGGCGGCAGTCAGGGCGCGCGGGTGCTTTCCGAGGTGGTGCCGGATGGCCTCGCGATGCTGCCGCTTGCCTTGCGCTCGCGCCTGCAGGTAACGCAGCAGTGCCGGCCCGAAGACATCGAGGCCGTGCGCAAGCGTTATGCCGATCACGAAATTCCGGCCGAACTTGCGACCTACTTTGAGGACATGGCGAGCCGTCTGGCCGAAGCGCACCTGTTCATAGGTCGCGCCGGGGCCTCGACCATTGCCGAGCTGACAGCCGTTGGCCGCCCTGCGATCCTGATCCCGTTGCCGATCGCCACCGACGATCATCAGGCCGCCAATGTCCGCGAAATCGTGGCTGCGGGAGGCGCGCGCGCAGTGCGGCAGGAGACGTTCACCGCCGCCGAACTGGCCAAGCAGATCCAGGCCATGGCGCTGCATCCCGAAACGCTGGGCAATGCCGCCCACGCGGCGTGGAATTGCGGCTATCCAAAAGCCGTTTCCGATCTCGCCGACCTTGTCGAGAGCTTTGGCGGGTCGCCGCTGATGGACGTGATCCGGGTAGGCGTCGGCGAGGCGCGCGCTACCGGTGGCGAGGCTTTGGCGAAGGACGGCGTGCAATGAAAGGTGTCGGCACCGACATCGGCACGATCCATTTCGTCGGCATCGGCGGGATCGGCATGTCGGGCATTGCCGAGGTGATGCACAACCTTGGCTATTCGGTGCAAGGCTCGGATATTTCCGAAGGCTATGTCGTCGAAGGGCTGCGCGAGCGCGGCATTCCGGTGACGATCGGCCACGCTGCCGAGAACGTCGCCGGAGTGGCAGTGGTCGTTA
>Ga0181594_10001445_pt1 | contig 22003 bp, 10 predicted proteins | sample 071ome_18_FD_145603 | JGI IMG/M metagenome (GOLD analysis project Ga0181594, IMG submission 145603) | Coastal salt marsh microbial communities from the Groves Creek Marsh, Skidaway Island, Georgia - 071413BT metaG (spades assembly) | ecosystem: Environmental > Aquatic > Marine > Intertidal zone... | reverse complement strand
GCAGAGTGGTTGTTACTCTGCTGTCCCATTCCTACGCCGGTACTAACCGGATCAGGTTCCGGGGTTCGTGCAGAGCACATCTCAGGCCGTGGCCTCCCCCTGGGTAGGGCGCATGATAGCGTCCTGATTCAGCGGCATCACGTTTTTTTACACAGGCAGCGTATTGATTTTGGGGAGTCATCCCCCCATTTCAGGCATCATACGTACAGAATTAATTCCGGAGAGCACCTGATGTTGCGCATATTCTTATTCCTGGCGACGAACCTGGCCGTCATTCTGGTTGCTAGCGTGACCCTGAGCCTGTTAGGCGTCGACAGTTATTTTCAGCAGAACGGCACGGACCTGAACCTGCAGTCGTTGCTTATTTTCTGTCTGGTTTTTGGTATGGCTGGCTCCATTGTGTCTTTGCTGATCTCGAAGTGGATGGCGAAGCGAAGCATGGGCGTGCAGATCATTGACCAGCCGCACAACGCGGGTGAGCAATGGCTGGTCAGTACGGTGCAAGAACTGGCAGACAAAGCTGGCATCGGCATGCCTGAGGTGGGTATTTTCCACTCTGAGGCACCAAACGCCTTCGCCACGGGCTGGAACAAAAACGATGCCTTGGTCGCTGTTTCCACTGGCCTGTTGCAACGCATGGACAAAAACGAAGTGAAGGCCGTACTGGGGCACGAGATTGGCCACATCGCCAATGGCGACATGGTGACGCTGGCGCTGATACAGGGCGTGGTGAATGCCTTTGTGATGTTCTTCGCGCGCATCATCGGTAACTTCGTGGATAAGGCGATCTTCAAAAATGAAAATGGCCCGGGAATTGGCTTCTTTGTGGCGACCATTGTCTCTGAGATTATTCTGGGGATTCTGGCTTCAACTATCGTTGCCTGGTTCAGCCGTCGTCGTGAGTTCCGTGCCGACCAGGCTGGTGCCGAGCTGGTGAGCCCTGCTGCGATGGCATCAGCGCTGATGCGCTTGAAAGAAACCTACGAGCAGCCAAGCGAACTGCAAGGTGAGCTGGTGGCGTTTGGTATTCGCGGTGAAGGTAAGTTCTCTGCGTTGTTTGCCACGCACCCGCCACTGGATGTACGTATTCAGGCGCTTCAGCAGCGTTACGGCAATGCGCAGTAATGTCTGCTCTGCCTGCTAATGAAAAGCCCGCTTTTGCGGGCTTTTCTATTAAGGGCTGCTTCTATCAGAGCGCTTTGCTATTTTCAGACGGACGCTGGTCTTCGAGTTGCCCGCTCTCCCGCAGCACTTCGTCTTTCCACATTTCACTCAATCTGAGCACCATATCCTGATCTTTGCAGATGCTCGGGTGCATCTTCAGTGTCAGACCTATTGCTCCGTACCATTCGATCATGCTACTGGAAATGGGGTAGTTGGCGGTGCCGGGTGAGGCGCCGACCAGTAAACGACCATCCCCGGGATCACCCGGGTTATCCGCGTGAGGCAGGGGCCAGCTGCCCAGATTCGAGCAGTTACCTGCGTAAAACTGTTTGCCGCTGGTCAGTTTATAAGCCAGGGCGGTGCCCCATTCACCGAGGTACTTCGACAAGCAGGCTTGCTTCCACATACTCCAATGTTCTTTGGCTTTCATGCGCTGGCGCATCTGCGCCTGCCAGTCGGAGGCGGTGCTGTCGGGCGTGACGCGCATGTTAACGCCCGAAACCTGATTGAAGTTCTCTGTCTGGATGCCTGTGGCACCGCGCACGTTGACGGGAAAAAACCAATAAAAGGGGGCTGTGCCGTCGATCAGTTCCCGGTACACCACGCGGCTTAAGGCGGCGAAAATCATGTTGCCGTGGCTGACTCGTCGCTCTTTGCAATACGCCTTGATGGCATCGGATTGGGCTTTGCTAAGCGCCGCGACTTCAGGCTTAAACTCAGTACCGGCCGGGTGCTCGTGCGTTTGCTTCCAGTGAATGGTCTTGGGTGACTCTTCGCTGGGGTAGGCCTGACGCGCTGCTTTGATGTCTTTCCAACTGGGCACTTCGGTTTCGTTGCAGACGGGTAACGGCGTTGATGGGTAGCCAAGTTTGCGCATTTCGATGGCCAGCCCGGCCAGCCCATCCGCATCGGCATGTCGCCAGGATTTCCAGTCAATGGCGCGCGTTTCTGGGTAAAACCAGCCCCAATAAACGGTATCGCTAACGCCGTAGCGTCGACGGGCGTTGAACCACATTGCGATGTAATCTTTTTCGGCCACGTCGGACTCCTAAGCGTGATGCCATTGTTTGGCTGTCAGAAAAGCTTAGGCGGGAGTGTGCGGCCAAGACTGCGAAGATAGTCACAGCTGCTACGTTTGGGAGTTCGGGTTGCGGCCCGTGTGCCTCCCATCACAAGGCGCGATGGGCGGACGGGCCAGGTTTCAAATTTTGGAAATGATGTCAGGCGATGGCGTTCAGTAGTGCAGCACGCCAGGCATCGGCGATGTCGCGTACGGTTTGCTGATCCGGGCAGATGTAAGGATGCATTTTCAGGGTCAGCGTTAATTGTCCGTACCACTCCGTCATGGTGGCTGAAATCGGGTAGTTAGCGGTCCCCGGCGCCACAGCGGCCAGGCGAAGGTTGTTTGGCTTAGGCGGGTTGTCTTGTCCCGGCAGTGGCCATGAGCCCAGATTCGAGCAGTTACCCATGTAAAACTGCTTGCCGCTGGTAAAGCGGTAGATAACTTTGACGCCGGTGTACCCAACCCATTTACCGATGTTAGCCAGCTTCCAGTTGCCCCAATGTTGCTTGGCTTTAAAGCGTTGGCGCATTTGCCCCTGCCAGTCCTGCGCGGTGGAATGAGGCTGGGTCAGCATGTAAAAGCCTGATACCTGATTGAAGCTTTCGGTGGTGATACCAGTGGCACCACGCACGTTCACGGGGTAGAACCAGTAGAAAGGATCGTTGCCTTCGACCAACCGTGCCGCGACGATGTTGCTCAGCTCGGAGTACACCAGATTACCGGGGCTCACCTTGTTGGCTTTGCACCAAGCGTTCAGGCGGGTGGTTTCTTCTTCCGTCAGGCAAGCGACTTCGGGCAGAAAGGCGTCGTTATCGACGTAGTCATAGGTTTGTTTCCAGCGAACGGTTTTTTCGCCTTCTTCGGTCGGGAATTCTTTTTTGGCCCGGCTGATTTCTCGCCAACCGGGAACGCTGGTCTCATTACAGGTCGGCAGCGGCGAGCAGGGATAGCCCATAGGACGCAGGATATTTGCAAAGCCAGCCATGCCGTCGGCATCGGCGTGGTGCCAGGTTTGCCAGTCGATGTGCTGGTTGTCCGGGTCGTACCAACCCCATTGGATCAGGTCATTGATGCCATACGGCTTGCGCGCGTGGTACCACATGGCAATGTAGTCTTTTTCTGCCATTGGGCCTTCCTTATTATTTTTGTTGTTATCGGAGTCAGCGGTCTAGCGGCTTGAATCTCGTAATCAGGAGTCTATCAGTAAGTGGAATATAGCGACAGGCAAGCGCGGACCTGAGTGTCCGCGCTGTGACAGGAATACTACTTTTGACCCGAAATGTCGGGTCAGGCGTGATCCGCTTCCGGTTGAATGGTTGCGGTAGAGGTGGAACGCTCATCTTGTTGCGGTATGAGCGCATAGAGGGCGTCGATCCAGCCATCCATCAGACGGCGTACTGTGGTCTGATCGTTACAGATGTAGGGGTGCAACTTGATGGCAAGCGACAGGTCACCAAACCATTCCAGCATGTTGCTGGAAATTGGGTAGTTTTTCGTCCCCGGAGCGGTGCCGGTAAAGACGACCTTATCCCCAAATGGGCGGTCTTTGCGGTTGTCCGGATGCGGCAAGGGCCATTGGCCCAGACTTGAGCAGTTACCAGCAACGAACTGCTTTTTGCTGGTGGCGCGGTAGATCTTTTTCACGCCGCGCATACCAATGAACTTGCCGATGTTGCCAAGCTTCCAGTTGGCCCATTGCTCTTTTGATTTCAGGCGTTGGCGCATCTGGGCTTGCCAGTCTTCGGCTTCGGAGCCTGGCTCGACCAGCATGTAGATGCCAGAGGCCTGATTCGAGTATTCCGGTAAGCCCTTAATGGCCCCGCGCACATTGACCGGGAAGAACCAATAAAAAGGTTGGTTGCCTTCAATCAGTTGCTCCGCAACGACCTGGCTTAATGTCGAAAATACGAGGTTACTGAGGCTGACGTTGCGAGCCTTGGCGACCTCCAGCAGTTTGAGCTTATCGGTTTCGGGCATGACGCCACATTCTGGTAAAAACTGGTCGTTATGCTCGTAGTCGTAGGTGTGCTTCCAGTTAACGCGTTTCGGTGCTTTCGGCGTCGGGTAGGCCTTTTGCGCTTTCATGATTTCGCGCCAGCGTGGCACCCGCGTTTCTTTGCAGGTCGGTAGTGGCGTTGTCGGAAAACCCAGTGGACGGAAGATGCGCGCGTAGCCACCCATGCCATCCGAGTCGGCATGAGCCCAACTTTTCCAATCAATGTGGTTGGTTTCAGGATCGTACCAACCGTAAAAAATATTGTCCCTGATGCCCATTTCACGTCGGGCAAGAAACCACATGGCAATGTAATCTTTGCGGGCCATGGCTTGGTCCTTCACTGAGTTTGTCGGGGGAGCGTCACGCTTGATTAGTTACATAGTTTAACAAAATACGCCTGAGTGTGTGAAATCGCGCCGTTTGGCGCGATGCCACACCCGATCGGGTGACTTTCCTAAAGCTGTCTATACTGACCTGAGTTACTGAAAAGGGTGGTACATGGCAGTATTTCAGGTCGCCGCATTTGCGCTGGCATACATAGTGGGCGCGAGAATGGGGGTGGCGCTGGCGGTACCTCCGGACTACGCCTCAGTTGTCTGGCCTGCCGCTGGTGTCGCACTTTCCGCGTATCTGGTGCTTTCTCTGCAGCGGGCAACGCTCGCCATTGCGTTGGGCGCTTTTCTTGCCAACCTTTGGAATACCAGTGCTGGCTACTCCAACGTTACCTGGGACGCCTCTTCCACCAGTGCCATCATGGCTGCCGGTGCCGTATTTCAGGGAATGTTCGGGCTGTGGCTGTACCGACGTTACGTGCCACAGGACCATGAATGGAACGAAGTGGTTGCGTTACAACGCTTCTGCCTGATTGTCGCGCTTGGCGGCAGTATCGTCAGCCCGACGTTGGGCAATCTGAGTTTATACATCCATGGCCTGATGCCGTCAGACCGCTTGCTCTTTAACTGGGTCACCTGGTGGGTTGGCGATGCGACCGGTATTCTGCTGGTAACGCCCATGATTCAGGTACTGGTGGCGCGACCACCGACCTTCACGGCCGTGCGTAAACTGCAGATGCTGTTACCCATGTTGGTGATTCTGGCTGCGGTTGTGGGGTTGTTTCAGAAATCGGTTGAACATAATCGGACGCGTGCTGAGGCGGAGTTACGCCGCGAAGCGGATCATCTGGCACGCACCGTCGAGCTGCGCCTGACCGTGGCGGAAAACAAACTCTCAGCCTATTCCGCGCTGTTTTCTGCCAGCGAGCACGTCAGCCCGGAAGAATTTGCCTTGTTCTCCAGTCGCGTGATGGCCAGCGAAGATGCTTTTCACGGCATCGGTTGGACCGAAATACTGGATCACGATGGACGCTTAGCGTGGGAGGCTAAGGTACGGGTCCGAGGGTTCGATGACTTTGTGATTCGCGAGTTGGACGATGAGGGCAACTTTATTGAAGCGCCGGTGCGGGAGGAATATTACCCGGTACTCTATATTTACCCGTTTGAGCAGAACCGCAAAGCCTTCGGCCTCAACCTGGCCGCGAATCCGGCTCGCAAAGCGGCCTTACTGCAGGCATCAGACACGGCGCTGCCCGTAGCTACGGCACCGATAACGCTGGCGCAGGAAACCGAAGGACAACGCGCCACCATCGTATACATGCCGGTATTCGCCGAGGCGCCGGATCAATTGATTGGGTTTGCCAGTGGTGTGATGCGGGTCAGTGGCATTCTCGGCGACAGTATTGAGCGGGCACGTCAGAACCACCTGCTGTTCAGTCTGTACGACGTCACCGACGAAGAAGCGCCCTTGTACGTTGCCGAGGCACCAGCACAGACACGGTCGACGGTACTGCAATACGAAGAATGGTTTGCTGGGCGCCAGTATCGCTTGGATATTTACCCAGCGGCGGATTTTCGTGCGAACGAAAATGACTGGACCAGCTATGTCATTCTGACCGGTGGCTTCCTGATCGCCGCGCTGTTTTTAATGTTTGTACTGACTACTACGGGTGTCATTGAAAACGTCACCCGGCAGGTGCAGGCGCGTACCCGCGAACTGGAGCAAGCCGTCGAGAAAGCCAATGCGGCGAATCAGGCGAAGTCGGCGTTTCTGGCCAACATGAGTCATGAATTACGCACGCCACTGAACGCCATTAGTGGCTTCCTGAAACTGGTGTTGGACTCACAACTGACATCACGTCAGCGCGAATACCTGCAAAAAGCGGAGTTGGCGTCGGGCACGCTATTGGGCCTGATTAACCAGACATTGAACTACGCCAAAATCGAATCGGGCAAGATGGAGCTGGAACAGGGCAGCGTGCGTATGCGAGCGATTGCCCGAAAAATGGAAGCGCTGTTCAGTCAGGTCGCCGATGAAAACGGCCTGGCGTTTAACATTCGTCTCGGACGTGATGTGCCGGACGTACTGATTGGCGATGAACTTCGGATAGAGCAAATCACGCTGAACCTGCTCAGCAATGCGTTTAAATTCACCCGCGCTGGGCACGTTAGTCTGACGATTCAGTACGATGCCGAGTCGTCCACGCTCAGTATTCGGGTGGCAGACAGCGGCCAGGGCATTGCGGCCGATAAACTCCAGCATATTTTTTCGGCGTTTGGTCAGGCCGATGCGTCGACGAGTCGTCGCTTTGGCGGAACCGGCTTAGGATTAAGTATTTCGCGTCGGCTTGCGCGCTTAATGAATGGCGATATTGCGGTGGAAAGTCAGGAAGGCGAGGGGGCAGAGTTCTGCGCGCAATTGGAGTTACCCGTTGGTGAAGCCGTGCCTCTCAGTGATCGCCAGCAACAGGCGAATCTCGCCAACATGTCGGACAAATGCGTGCTGGTAGTCGAAGACATCGAAGTCAATCAGATGATCGTGAAAGAGTTTCTGCGTAAATACGACCTGCACTGTGTGATTGCCGAAAACGGCGAAGAGGCTGTCAATCGCCTCAAAGATAATCACGCCATCGATCTGGTGCTGATGGATATTCAGATGCCCGTCATGGATGGCTATACCGCCACGCGATTGATCCGGGAGTTCGCCCCCGACCTGCCTATCATTGGCATGACTGCCAATGCCATGGACGATGACAAGCGTGCTTGCCTCGCCACGGGCATGAACGATCACATCGCCAAGCCGATCGATCCTGAGTTACTCGGAGAGCTGTTGCATCGTTACTTGGCTTAAATCTGGTCGTTTTTTGCCCATTTATTTTGATGGAAGTGGTGATAAAATAAACAACCGTTAGATTATTGGTTGTTGTATCGTGTTTCAAAAGGATTTGGCCCGGCTTCCTGCGGCTCTGTTGTTGTCCGCCCTCCTCTGCTCTGCTTCTTACGCTGATATTGTCCCTGATGGCACAACGGCCACCACGGTTGAGCGCGACTCACTCGACCGCACGGTCGTTAATATCGCGCCCGCTGACGCCGATCGCATCAGCCTGAACCGCTATGACGAATTCAGCACCAATGACGGCCTGATCGTGAACAACCGCACGGCAGCGGCGCGTACAATTATTCATGAAGTGACTGGGGCAACGGCCTCTCAGCTTGCCGGTGATATCCGCATTCTTGGCACCCGTGCCCACATGCTGATTGCCAACCCGAACGGCATCAGTGTGAATGGCGCAGAGTTTTACAATACCGGCGCGCTGGGGCTGACGACCGGCACCATCGGCTTCCAGACCCGTACCGATGAATTAGGCAATGATTACCGCAACCCGACCAGCACCGTGTCAGGCGGCATGATTACCATCGGGCCAGAGGGCCTCAGCGGCGCGATGAATCAACTGGAGCTGCTGGCTGAACGCATCCGTATCGAAGGCCTGCTGGAAAACGCAGAAGAGTCGGCGTATGCAGGTACCGAACTGATTGGTGGTCATGGTATTGCCGAATTTAACTCCCAGCTCTCGCAGACGGACCCGGCGGGACGCTGGATGGGCTATACAGCGTCACCGGTGGATGCTGGCGATGCCGTGGCGATTGATATCACCAGTAATGGTGTTGTCAGCAGCTCACGTATTGCCCTGATGGTGACAGATCGCGGCGCGGGCGTGCGCCACAATGGCGAGATACTCGCGACGGCAAACAGCTTCGATCTGACGGCTGATGGCCACGTGCAGGTGGGTGGAAATATCCTTGCCTTAGCTGACGCCACGATCAACGCGGCTTCTGCAGACTTTGCTTCCGCAGGTGATGAGCAGAACAAAACCGAATCTCAGGCGGGTGTATTGTCTCTGACGGTTGGAGGTGATGCCGTCATCGACAGCTATCTGCTCAGTGGTCATTCCGCCCCAGCAGACAATCCAACACCGGGCGTGAACATCACCACAGACGGCGATCTTACGATTGCGTCTCGCGATGCAGATACCCGTGGCGTTGTCTTTTCGGCGTCAGACATTGCGATTGCAACAAGCACTTTTACCAACCGCTCGGGGCGAGTGCTGGCCAACACCGGCCTGTCGATTACCGCCGAGAGCGTGGTCAACGACATCTACCCCGAAGCTGCACCTGACCAGGTGGAAGTGAACACTTACACCGAAGACGGCAAGCGCCTCTGGTATACGCTGTTTCTGCTGAAAGAAAAAACCCATGTAAAAGAGATCAACTTTGGTGAACCAGACGCCGGGCGTGTGTTATCCGAACTCATCAGCAACACCGGTGACATCAGCCTTATCAGCACTAAGTTCCTGAATCACGGCGGCGATCTGATTGCCAACGATGGCTCCATTAACATCACGGCTGACACCATCGACAACCGGGCGGCGCTGGTAGGACGTACCTGGCTGAAGAGTCGCTGCAATCTCGGCGGTTGCGATATGACCGGCGACTCCAATACGGAAGTGTTCGGTGGCAGCATTCAGGCCAGTAACGAAGTGACCCTTATGGCCAGTGAGCAGATCCGCAACGATGGCGGCACGATTCAGGCCGTTAATAATCTGACATTAGATGCGCCGGATATTCGCACCACAGGCGCCGAAGTGTACGACGTTCTCACCCGTCCGGGCGGATTGCGCGGACTATTTCTGAAAGACGATGCACTCTGGATCCGCAACGATCAGGGCGGAGCCCTGGTGAGTAACATGGGGCGGCTGGTGATCGTCAGTGACTCGCCGTTGATCAACGACCGGGGACGGATTTACAGCGCAGAAGAGACAGAAGGTGAGGTAGAAACTATCACCGAAGCTAAGGAACAGCCGCTGACTAAGGGCGAAGACATCGGAGTGCTGGAGGTGCTGCGTTGAAACGTCTGCTGTTACTGCTGGTCAGTCTGGCGCCCGTAATCACTTACGGTGCTGACCCTGAGACAGAAATCGGCCAGCGCTTTCTTGAAGAAGAGCGCCAGCGTCTTGAATTAGAAGCGCTGCGCCGTGAGCAGGAATCCCTGCCGTCGGTGCTGGATGAACTGTTGCCGGTTCCTGAAGAAACGCCTTGTTTTGCCATTGAGCGCATTGAAGTCACAGGCGTGACCCTGCTAGATGATAAAACACTCGCCGACACCGTCGGGCGATACGCTCAGAAATGCCTCGGCAAGACAGGGGTGAATCAACTGATGCAGGAAATTACCTCTCTGTATATGAGAGCGGGTTACATCACCAGCCGTACCTATATTCCACCACAGGACCTGCGCTCTGGTGTGTTGAAACTGACGGTGGTTGAGGGTTATGTCGAAGGTGTCTCTATTAACGGCAACTCGGCATCGGATCGCCGTAAACTGTGGTGGGCCATGCCGAGCAAATGGGAAGAACACCTGCGCCTTCCGGCCATTGAGCAGGGCATGGATCAGATCGGGCGGGTACGTTCAGCAACGACCACGATGAAAATCTGGCCCGGCGAAGAACCCGGCGCCAGTCATGTTCAGATCATCAACGAAACGGACAACGAATTCCGGGGCGAAATCGAATACAACAACGACGGCAACGACGACACCGGGCGTCAGCAGTTCCGCTTCGGGTTTGAAGGCGACAACATCATAGGCATTAACGACACGACGTCGCTGAATCTGATTACCTCAAGCAACACCAATGCGTTGACCTGGGCGGGGTCGTTTCCCTACCGCTACTGGACCTTCAACCTGAGCCACAGTTATTCGGAATACCTCAGCATGCTGCCGGGAAATACTGACCTGTTCGGGCAATCCAACACCAGCAGTCTGGTCAGTGATTATCTGATTTACCGCAACGGCAAAATGAAACTCAATACCTCGCTGGCATTCACCGTGCGACGTTCTGAGCGCTACTTACTTGGCACTGAACTGGAACCGCAAAAACTCAGCCCTGTTCGTTGGGCGACGAACCTCTCAGAAAATCGTCGCTGGGGATTTTATTCTATAGAGCTGGGCTACGTGCATGGCACCAAACTGTGGGGGGCAACGGACGACCCACAATCGTTGCCGGGCGGCGCACCCCACGCGCAGTTTTACAAAGTTGATGGGCGCGGAACACTGTCGGTTCCACTGCCGGGGCGGGTGAATTACCTGGCGGTACTGGCCGGGCAATACGCCGATGACGGCCTGTACAGCTCAGAGCAGGTACACATTGGTGGGCGCAGCAGTGTGCGAGGTACAGATTCGACGCTTGTCTCAGGCGACAAAGGGTACACCCTGCAGCAGACATTCAGTTGGCCACTGGCCATGTTGGCGCAGCGTGTCGGCAAGCACTTTCAGTGGCTGAGGTACATTAACGCCCAGGCTCATTTTGATTACGGACGGGCCATTTCTATCGACGGCCCGGCAGGATCCGCCTCAAGTATCGGGGCGGGAATTTCAGCGCGATATCAGCGCTTCAGTACAAATTTAGGGTGGGCTCATGTGTTGCGGGCCGAAGAGCAATATCAGTCTCAGAACACCGCGTACCTGAGCTTGATCGTCGATGTATTCTGAGGAACAGAAGATGACATTCTTGCAATGGATAAGAAACACCCGACGTCAGCCTGCCATGCAAGGGCTGGTGACGTATCTGGTTTGTCAGTTGGTACTCCCGGTTGGAGCCCTGATGAGTCAGAGTGCCAGCGCCGCTCCCATTACCGACCCCAACGCGGCGGTGCGTTTTCAGCCGGTGATCCGCGATCAGAACGGCGTTGCCGTCGTTGAGATTGTTACGCCGGACAGTGCCGGTGTATCGCATAACAAATACAGCGACTTTGATATCGCCAGCCCCGGCCTGGTATTCAACAACTCGCTGGTCAGCGGCAACTCTAAACTGGCCGGAGCACTTCTGGCCAACCCCAACTTTGGTGGTCGTTCTGCGTCAACCATCCTCAATGAAATTACTGGTGCCAGTGATTCTCAGCTCAACGGCCTGGCGGAAATATTTGGTGATTCTGCGAACCTGATTATTGCTAACCCGAACGGCATTACCTGTAATGGCTGTGGCTTCCTTAATACTGAACGATTGACCCTGACCACGGGCAGTACGACCTACAACAGTGCGGGATTTAATTTCGATGTAGACGGTGGCGAAATTAAATTCACCGGTGAAGGTCTCAGCTACAAATACATGCCGGTATCGCTGGACCTCCTGAGCCGTTACGCGCTGGTGGATGGTGAAATCATTCTGCCCGGCGATCTGAACATTGTTGCCGGGCGCTTTGTCGCCGACTATGAAAAACTGTTGGCCGGTGAACTGAACGACGCCATCACGGTTAAAACAGACGCGGCCAGCAGCGACCGGGCTGTTGCCATCGATGGTACGTTGTTTGGTGCCATGCAGGCTGGAAAAATCAGCATGATGGCCACCGAAGAAGGCCTGGGCGTAAAAGCCGATGGTTATCTGTTCTCACACGCCGATGATCTGTTTATTCAATCGGCGGGTGGCATTGAGCTGTCTGATGCGGATGCATTCGGTTCCATCGTTGTGGATGCCGAAGGTAATGTGTCGGTCAGTGATGATCTAATTGCGAATACCGCGATTTCGATAGAGTCAGAAAACTACACCAGCGAAGAAACGACTGGCCTGACATCGCGTCAGGTGTCGATAAATGCGGATGATGAAGTCTCCTTCAAGGGAGACGTTACCTCATTAGAGCTGGATGTTAATGGCCGCGATGTTAACTCCTCGGCGAGCATTCTGGCGGTAAACCGCGCGCGACTGGCAGCGAGTGAATCACTCACGGTCGAAGGTGCCGATGTTGAAACTGATTATGTCGAATTAGAAGCGACAGATATCGACATTCAGGGCAGTACGCTTCAAGCACTCACGGCAGAACTCAGTGCCAGTTCCACAATTACTCTGAATGACAACGCCATTAGCGGCATCTCGCAGGCAGTGACAGCCGGTGGAGACATACAGTCATCAGGCAACCTTGTTGAAACCGAGCAATTTAATCTTGAGGCCGGTAGTGAATGGCAATCTGAGCAAGACCAGATTATCGCCCTCGATTTTGAAAATACCGAAGATTCAGACGACGGCGGCAGTGACAACACCGTCACTGCGACAGCCAACAGCATCGCGTTATATGGTTCATTCATAACGTCCAGTGATGTGAGCATGACGGCGGATGCTGGCACTTCTGCCGAGTTGGCCACCATCGTTGGCAATACGGTCGGAATGACCGCCGACACTCTGAATCTAACCAACGATACCCTGCTGGTGGGTGCAGAAAGTATCAACCTGCAATCGACATCTGGTACCGAGTTCTCCGGGAGAGTGGAGACGACCGACTTTTATAGCCACTCCTCAGGAAATACGACCTTCAGTGGAATGCTTAGCGCCGAGACGATAGAGGCCGAACAGCAACTACTGGTGCTCCGTGATGCCGGGCTGAACAGCGAGGCACTGACCGTTACGGCAACCCGTGTTGATGCGTTTAATAGTGGAGTGTCGGCACTCGAAATGGCGATAAATTCAACGCTGGAAATCGCACTGACTGAATCAGTACTGGAAGCCGGACAGCTAAGCGCTACAACGCAGAATTATACGCAGGATCAAGCCTCGGGCGTCGTTGCCAACACCACGACCCTTAATGCCGTTAATGTGACCAATGACGGTGCCTTCGTAATTGCCGATACGTTAGCAATTGATGCCGACAACAGCATACAGGGGGCGGGTGCTTATTCATCGGCTAATAACCTGTTGCTGAGCGCGGACAACATCAATATTGGCGGTAATGTCATCGCCGAAAGCTATACCGCAACGGCATCGTCTTACACGACCACCGATGCATCGACTACCGATGTGCGTGAGATGAATCTTACCTCGGCCGACGTCATGTTGGATGGTGACTTAACGGCCTCTGGAATCACCATCGCAGGTGTCGATAAAAGCGGGTCGCTGGCAACCCATGGCAGCGTGGCTGCTGATAGCAGTATTACCATTACGAACTACGACAGCATCACCAACCATGGCGAGCTGGCAACGATCGGTGTTATGCAGCTAAGCAGCGATCAACTTACCAATAGCAGCGATGCCAGCCTGTATGGCACGACACTTAATATCACCAGCGAAATACTCAATAACCTCGGCCTGACGTCGTCAGAGCAACTCGATCTGACGGCAGCCAGTATGACCAACTCAGGCATGTTCGGCCTTTTTGAGGGATCACTGAATGTGTCTGGTGAGTTGTCCAATAGTGGTCATCTTGTGCAGGTCGTTCCGGGTGATGAACTCACCGCAGATCAGACGATCAGCCTGGCAGCAGGATCGCTCAGTAACAACTCGGGCGCCAGTCTTGAATTGCTTAACGGGTTACTCACTACGACGGGCAGCATCAGTAATCAAGGCCTGCTCGTCGACCTTAATACGACGTCGATACCGAATGAGTCTCTGGGTTTCTCGGTAAACAGTGGCGGCACACTGACCAATAGTGGCAGCATTCAGTTAAGCCAGAGCTTGAGTATCACCGATGGTGACCTGGTCAATGCTGTCAACTCAACGATATACAGTAATGAGTTTTCATTGTCGGGCAACCAGCTAACCAACAACGGTGAGCTGGTGGCAGAAAGTGCTCTCATCGACCTGAGTGGTAAGTTTGATAACAACGCCAAACTTTGGATTCGTGGCTTTGCAGATATTGATGCAGCAACTCTGGAAAACACCGAAGAGATGTTTCTCGGAAGTACCGACCTGTTTGTGTCAGGCGCGGCCAGTAACGATGGGGATATGGTATTCAGTGACCGCTCTGCTAACAGTGCAATGGATGTCCTCAATTTCAAGAATACCGGCTCATTGTATTTTAATAATGAAACAACTGACTTCAGATTCAGAACCCGCTTTGATAATACCGGGTTAATTGATTCCTACTCGCGTGACCTCAATTTCATTTCCAATTCCGGGAATTTCTACAACGGACTTCGTGGCGTAGATAACGGATCAATAAAAACCAACCTGGTGGGTAACGCGGGAGGAAATCTTAGTTTTTCTCTGGAAAGTGGATCTCTGTTTAATACGCATGGCCGCACGTCAGGTGCGACCTACTATGAAGATATTCAAGCATTTAATTATGAAAAAGAGAGAAGATACAACGATCTAGGGCAGCGTATCACGGATCGACATCGCTGGCAGATAACCTATGTCTTCGGTGATGTGGTTGAATATATTGATAAAAGTAGTATCGAAGTCGCAGGTACATTAAGCGTTGATTCAAATAAATTTAGTAATGAGTCCTCTATTGTCCGGGCGAAGATTCTGGATCTTGATAGTGACTTCCAGTTGCGCAATTACAAGCAAACGGTAAACGTTGATTACATTACTTATGCGCGTACTCATAACAGCGGTAGGGCCAATGATAGGTTTCCGGAGATTAAAAATGAGTTCAACTCCAGCAATGAGAGTGTGCATCAGGCGATAACGAATGAGCTTCTTGATGCGCTGCATGACAAAGTAGACGGGAACTACTTTTTTGACTCCACGGTTGTTGGGATTCCGGATAACTTTGCCCAGAATTCATCCAGTGTCACTGCCAGAGATAAAATAGACGTTACGCCAAACAGTGGGCTTTCAATAATGTCTGCGGGGGTGCTGATAGGGCGTCAGGACAACGACTTTATCAATGAAGGCAGCGCCACCGTTGGGTCAATCAACTACCATCAGCAGTCGACGGCAGAAGGTGAGCGTGGAAGCTTCTCAAATAGCGCTCCAACGCATGTCATTGATTCCGCAGATACCGCGCCCACCAACGCCGTTAATCTGCTTGCCTTCTTTGCACCTGAAACCTCTTTTCAGGCATTGAGTGATGCCTCGGTCGCCGGTAGCAAGACTCCAGAACAAATCGCTGCTCAGCAGGAACTACAGGCTCAGCTAGACCAGTTGGCCAGTGATAATGATGCGGCCAGTGGCAGCATCGGCGCGGGCCATGGCTCTAATATCTTCGACCTCGACCCTGACATTCTCAGCCAGATCATCGCCGATACCGAATACGAATTACAGCCGGATTACATCTTTGAGCGCATCGGTGAAGGGCAGATTCCCAGCGAAAATCCGACGTTCTTCTTTGATCCGTATCAGGAGGCTCAGCTTCTGACCCAGGCCGCGATGGAGCAGACGGGTACGGCTTACTTCTCTGACGACTGGGATTCTTCCGCCGAACAGCGCCAGGCGTTGTACGACAACACGGTTGTTTATCTGAACGAAAATCAGGATATCGAACTCGGCACACCACTTTCAGAAGACGTGATCGCTGACCTGAACGCCCCCATGATGTGGTACGTCAGCATGGACATCGGTGGCGAACAGCAGTTAGTGCCGACGGTGTACCTGCCCAAAGCCACGCTGGATTCCATTACTACACCAACGGCGGGCAGTATCGTTACGGATTCGATGGACGTTAACGTCGATGAATTTTCCAACTCCGGCAATATCGACGTGGCGGGTGTTGCGAGCATTTACGCTAAGAGTTTTGAAAACCAGAAGAATGTCTTCACTTTCGGTGACGATAAAAACTACGGCACAGTGGTGTCCGATGGCGGGAATATTTCAGCAGGCGTGCTGGCTGTCACGTCTGAAAATGACATCACTAACACGGGTGGCTCGCTGCGCTCCGAAGGTGATATGAGTCTGATCGCCGGTGGCAATATCAACTTTAATGCATTGGAGTTGCGCAGTCGCAGTCAGGCCGGTGGCAATGTCACAGAGAATACTGACTTTGTACTCAGTGAAATCTCGTCCGGCGGTGATGCCACCTTCAATGCCGGTGGCAATCTCGTATCTCAGGCGGCCCAGGTTGATATCGCTGGTAACGCCGATATCAACGCCGAAAATATTCTGCTGGGTGGCGTGGTCGAGCGGGATTACGAGCAGACCGTTAAAAAGAAAAGCGGGACATTCAGTAGCACCAAAACGACCACCACGTCTGAAACGCTCACCTTTGTCGGCTCCGAATTTAATATCGGTGGCGATGCCAACCTGACAGCCGCAAACGAGATAAAACTCAAAGGCTCAAACATCAACGCCGATGGTAATGTCGATGCCTACGCTGAAAACGGTATCACCATCGAAGCCGGTATCAGCCAGCAGACCGACACCAAATTACGCGAAGACAGCAACGCAGCGCGTAACGCAACCACGGATAAAGGCGCTATTACTCAAACAGCGGTTGCCGCAGGCATCAGCAGCGGCGGCAGCCTGACGCTGGATACCAACGGCGACGTTAACCTGCTGGGGTCAAACCTCAACAGTACCGGCGATATGGTGATCGGTGACTTTGATGTTCTGCTCGACGATAACGGCAACCCCGTCGTAAATGATCACGGCCAGTTTGTAGCGGCCGATGGCAGCACCGTAGGCAACGTCAATATCGGTACCGTTGAACTGGTTGATGAAAGCTGGTCGGTGCGCGAATCCTCCCTAAAAGGCCCACTACAGGATCTCGCCACGGGCCTGGCCGTTGTCAGCAGCTTAACGGGCACCTCAACCCTGTTAAAAGGCGCAGGGATTGATACCGACCTTACCGTTGCTACAAGCGAAGAAACTCGCACCACCACAACGACGCATCAGGGTAGCGAACTGAATGCTGGCGGTAGCCTGATCATGAACGCCGACAACGACATCACCATCGCCGGATCGCAGGTGAATGTTGGAGAGAGCGCCGTAATACAGGCCGACAACGTGTTGGTCACCGCCGTCGAAAACACCACTACCACCACGCACTCAAAATCTGAGCACACCATCGATGCCAGCGACATGGACGTAAGCAAAGATGAAATTACCGTGGCCGGCTTCACCGACACACAGCACACCGAAACAACCACCACCACCCAGACGACGCTTGGGCTGGCAGGCATCAACGTCGGCCTGAATCATGTCGATGAAAACGGTAACCCTGCTGTAGATAGTGAGGCCTTATTGTCCATCGCCGCGAGCGAAAACATCGACATACTGTCGTCGGATGTCAACGTGGTGGGTGACGCGCAGCTCTCTGGTGAAAACATCACCATCGGCGGCCTGCAGGAAACCACGACCACCACCCACGAAGAAGAAACGATCGTTACTTCTACCACGGTTGGTGTCAAAAATGCCTACGTCGACGCCGCCTACGCGGCCGATGCGGTTACCAAGGCGGCAGAAGACGTCGAGCGTGCCGAGCGTGACCTCAAAGATGCCGAACAACGTGTCAAAGACGGCACCTTGGCTGAAAGTGCTTTGGACGACTACAAAGCCAATCTGGCCGCCGCCACCACACAACTTGGCCAGGCGACACTCAACCTCGCCGCCTCTGGCGCAACGGCCGCAGGCACCACCGGCACAGGTGGTTTCTACGCCAGCGCCACGGCAGAAACCACCAAAACAACCAACTCCAGTACCAGCACCCAAAGCAATTTTGTTGGCTCCAATGTTAACGTCACCGGCAACACCGCCTTCAGCGCCAACAAAGCCCTGAACATCATTGGTGCTCAGGCCAATATTGGCGAAAACCTCGCCCTCGACGCCGAAGACATCACCATCACCGCTGGCGAAAACACCTACAGCGAAGAAAGCTCAAGCAGCACCCAGACCGCAAGTGCCTCAATGAGCACCGCGCCGGGCAGCAATGTCAGTGGCACACTGTCTACCAACGATACCCAAAGCTCGGCATCGGGCACGACCTACACCAACAGCCTCCTGAACGCAGGCAGCATCACCAGCAACAGCGACACCCTGACCGTCGCCGGAGCCAGCGTCGTCGCCCAGGGTGATCTGGACATCAACGCCAACACGGTTGAAGTTCGCAGCCTGCAGGACACACATCAGAGCAGCAGCAACAGCTCCGGCGGTAGCGTCAGCGGCTCTGAACTCGGCGTACCCTCCAGCGTTGGCTACAACGAAAGCAACTCCAACAGCGAAAGCGCCATCGTTACTCAGCAGACCATGCTGATCGGCGGGGCCTCCGGTGAAGGCGATGTCAACATCAACGCCGACACCATGCACATCGCCGGAGCCGTCATTGCCAGCGCCACCCAGAACGAAGATGGCAGCTTCACCGACAACCACAGCCAGGGCACCGGCAGCCTCAATATCGTCGCAGACACCGTCACCTACGAAGATATTCAGGACTACAGTACCAGCGAAAGCAGTGGCAAAAACGCCAATATTGGCCTGACCTCAAGCGGCACCAGCACTGTTGGCCTGCAGAACTCCGGCCACGAAATGGAACAGACCACCTTCGCAACACTCGGCGGTGGCACCTTTACCGATAAATCAGGCGAAGCTCTCAACCTCGAAGGCGTGAACACGGACCTCAACAACACCCAGGAAGTGACCAAAGACATGCAGACGGCGGGTCTGGATGCAACGGTGACGGTGGATCATAGGTTGGCGAGTGAGGAGGGGCGCGAGGCGATACGGCAGGATTTTGAGGATACGGCCCAGGCTGTATCTTATGTCGCCTATGCTGTTAGCACGACTGTAGAGTTGGCAAGCTTAATTATTGATAGTTATCAGGCTGGACGCGTAATAGAAGCGGAAATGCAGGCGCTTGAAGATAGCAATCCTCAGGTTGCTGAGGAGGTTCGTGAATTACTAGTGGCATTGGGTGAATCGAACGAAGAAGGGCAGAGCCTTGGGCCTCTTGCATTAGGGGCGCTAGCCGTGTCACCAGAAGCGATCACTGCGGTAACATCATTACTTGTAGCAGCAGGATTAGAGGTTGCTGAGGACGATATCCGAAACATGCTGGGAATGGATTCCATTGAACCATCACGATTGGAAAATCCAGTCACAGACCCTTCGGAATTTGATAGTAACTCTGGTGGAATGGGTGTCGCAGACCCTGACTCACTACCATATACTTCTCCAGTCAATGACGACGGCTTAAACGCAATACTGGGCTCGCCCGCAGGTACTCCTGATGTCAATGCCAATAGCGGTGGGTATCAAGGGGAACAAGTAGCCTTAGATGATCTGCTAGTACTTTCCGAAGATATTAGCACCAGAAAATCTGGTGTTCCTGGAGATGACTTTGTTCCTAATCCAGGTATTAAAGAAAAATATTCAAGGCCGTCGTCAGCAGGTCCTACCGCTGAGCAAAAAGCTTCTGTTCAGGGTAAACCTTGTGTGGATTGCGGAGATGTGACACCCAAACAAGTTGCGGATCATATTGAACCCCTAGTCGTGCAGTACTACAAGGATGGAGAGGTGAACATCTCGGATCAACGTAAAATTGAGGCAGTGCAGCCTCATTGCCCCTCTTGTTCAAACACTCAAGGTGGTCAGCTTGGAGCTTTTGGTAAAAAAATGAAGAAAGATTTAGGGCTATGAATATGACTACAATCATCGATTATCAGAAAGCTATCTGCGAAAAATACAAAGCTCCCTACCAAGAGTGCGACTTGGATTTGAAAGTTGGCATCTCTCCCAATGTGAAGAATGGAGAGCGCCCTCTTAACGGACTCCGAATAAGAGAGGAGAATGGAACAAGTGGTTGGTATATTTGGGCTGGCGAATGGTCAAATGATCCAGATTTCTTTGTTCCTCTTCATGGCAAGCATCTGACGGAGTGGGCCGATATTTTGATACCCTACCTCGGATTACCTGAAGGTTGGAGGTTCCTAATAGCCGAAGACTACGAAGATGTTTGGGAAGATAAATCTCTTCTAAATGACAAATAGCAGAGTAATCCACAGAAAATAATGGAATCTCAAACGAGTAACCATGGACACATATAGACGCTCCCTCGGTGTCAAGGCATGACTCGGCCCTGGCACCTACATCCCCCTGATTAACCTGCTTGTCTCATCGTTGTCGTTTGATGGTCGGTGGTAGTGCTGACATATATCCGGCTTCTGATCGGAGTCGATCCCGGAGCCCTGATGAGATCCGCACCTTCCCACCTATAACAGTCACGCGATCTCGAACAACGAATTACATGGACGGTCATAGTAAGAAAGGAAACTTGAGTTTCTTGCTCGAATTTATGCCGGATGATCGGGTAGGTCCTTTAAGCCCGTGAAAACCCAGATTACGTAGCTATTGCAGTAAAAAATCCATATTCCAGACGAGCAGGGGCCCTCAGATTATTCTGATAGGGGATTGCGGTAGTGCCTGTTAAGAAAGGCGTAATTTGCAGGCAGCGATGCCAGCGGCCCGCCTTCGCTCTCGTTGGTCGTCCCAGAATTGGCTGATTTTTGATTTTACTTCGTGGGCTGCGCCGACGATGCCTTTGAATTCGGACTCAAAGTTCTGGGTGATGTAAAGCCAATGCTCGGCGTCGATGCCCAGGCGATCCATGATCGCTGGTTCGACCTCGGATATAGAGCCTCGTTTATTTTCTCGGATCTGGCGGCCAGTCCAGTCAACAAGGTCTAGGTAATCTGTCAGGCGCATCTGAATCCCTTCGGGCATGTCCTGGCGTGGGTTACCGGCAAAGGGCAGTAGGCCGTAGGCTTGTTGTTTCGGATGATTGGGTGAGTGTGCTTCCTTTGCTTTTTCTGCGCGCTTTTTAACAGAGGTGTGCTCAGATTCTTCCGGGGTTTTGGCCATTGCGGCGCGCAGTGGGTTTAGATCGACATAAGCCATGCAGGCTGCGAGGGCTTTTTCATCCAAAAGTGCTTGTGATTTGAATCTACCCTCCCAGAAGTGGCCGGTGCATTGGTCTTCTTCGTTGGCAAGTCTGGCTACTGTTTCGTTCAAACGTCGCATAAACCAGCTGATACTCATTAAGCGTTCACGCCATTCCTCGATACTCTCATCCAGTATGGCTTGCTGGGCGTTTGATAATTGCTCTCCGCGTTCGTACTTCTTTGACAGGATCGTACCCTGATACAGCTGATGCCAGCGCTGCACGACTTCCAGTGTGGTTAAGCCTCTGGCGCGTTGTTGGCTGACATGTAGCACCACGTGGAAGTGATTCGACATGACGGCATAAGCGGCAATATCAATACAAAAGACCTGCGCTTGATCGAGAATCAGTTTCTCAATCCAGCCACGACGATGTTCGAAAGAGCGCCCTTCGGAATCTGTACCACACAAGAATGCTCGTCGAACGCAACGCGAGACGCAGTGGTAGTAGGGAGTGGCTTCGAGAGAGACGAGTTGCTTCCGTGGCTTTGGCATCGCGACATCCTCCTGATATTGGTTGTGACTATGACCCTACACGAATTGACCTGAGAGGAAAATCAGGCATTCTTCTTAAAATGACTGTCCAAGGGATACTCCCGCGGTGTCAAGGCACAACTCGGCCCTGGCACCTACATCCCCCTGATTAACCTGCTTGTCTCATCGTTGTCGTTTGATGGTCGGTGGTAGTGCTGACATATATCCGGCTTCTGATCGGGGTCGCCCCCGGAGCCCTGATGAGATTCGCACCTTCCCACCTATAACAGTCTCGCGATCTCGAAGATCTTGTCCATGCCAGGTTCTGGGAAGGGCGGATTAC
>Ga0181594_10001443_pt1 | contig 22059 bp, 19 predicted proteins | sample 071ome_18_FD_145603 | JGI IMG/M metagenome (GOLD analysis project Ga0181594, IMG submission 145603) | Coastal salt marsh microbial communities from the Groves Creek Marsh, Skidaway Island, Georgia - 071413BT metaG (spades assembly) | ecosystem: Environmental > Aquatic > Marine > Intertidal zone... | reverse complement strand
TAGGGAACAGTGGCCCAAAAGGCGTGGTATCGGGCCGTTCCTGAGCGATGCGGAGATAGGCAAAAGGAATGAGTAGCAGGCTCGAGTAGGCCAGCAGCGCGACGGTAAAAGAGATTAAGTCGCCCTTCAGGCGCCGGAAGCGCTTCTCCTCTTCGAGCGACGTGATATCTGGGCTCATAGCCCTCCCCCCTCTGCACCGCTTGATCGTCTCGCCAAGCGGACCGAAGACGACGATAGCACAAGGTTGATGGCGAGCAATTTTTTCGGGCTGCGCAAATGAAAGGCTGGCAAAAGTTCGCGTAACACGCGCGGGGAAGAAAACGCGCTACTGGGGCGTCATATCAACAGGGAGCACACTATGACAACATCTGACACTTTCTCGATTGTTACCGCCGCGACGGTTTTGATCTTGATGGCGGCCGCCGCTATTTAAGTCGGCGGTTCTCGCTTTCTTATGACCTCGATAAATTGCGCTGTGTGCTCGCGCGGCGTGTGGGCGGGTATCAGAGACAAAAGAGCGGATTGAATAATTGGTCGGTGTGAGAGGATTTGAACCTCCGACCCCTTCCTCCCGAAGGAAGTCCACTAGGTAACAACGACAATAAAAATAGAGCATTAATAGGGCCTGTAGCGCGTCTTAATAGCCAATGGAAAGGCCCCACCGCAAATGCGCCTTCTCCTGACTCAGACGGCGATGGCGTAAACGATGACGAAGATGCCTTCCCGAACGACTCTAATGAAACCACTGATTCAGATGGTGACGGGGTAGGCGATAACGCTGATGCGTTTCCAAATGACCCGACACGGTCAGAATTGCCGGCAATGCCTGTCCCGTTAATGCCCGCTCTAGTTTTATTATTGCTGGTAGGACTGCTAGGTCTTTTGGGCGTTCGTCGACTCAAGCTCTGAACCCAATTTCATCTCTAGTAAGCGGGAGTGGCACCTCCCGCGAATGAACAGGCCCGACCCCATGCCGTCTTGGGAGTGGAGAAGGCGGTAGTTAATCTCAGCCCCCTGCGCTTTAATAAAGCTAGAGGGGGTTCCCATGATTCGATTACTGACAGCAGTTCTACTCTTTGCCAGCTTCCATGTGGTGGCTGAAGTCACACTTACGCCTCTCAACAACAACACACCAGCAGATGCTGATGATGTCATGGGCAACCTCAATGCTCTGAAAGCGGCGATTGACGCCATCCAAGAGGGGGAATCGGGTGGCGTGTCGCTAGAAACTCTGAATGGCGAACTTGTTGGAAAGCTGGTTGGTGGAAATCCGTACACAGGGATCTGGTACTTGGTTCTATCTCCGCAAGGCTACATTGGACCCGTGAATCGACTTGGAGTGCCGCCGAATGGTCGAACCACCATGCTGAACGACAACTTTTTGCGATACATATCCGATGACTGCAGTGGACAAGCCTACATAAGAGCAGAGTCGGTCACGTTGATGAATGAACTCGTTTATGTGGGAAGCCCTGACAGTCAATACGCGAATACTTACGGATATATTCCTGGATCTGAACCTCAGACTCTAGAGTTGCGTAGTGAGAGGACTGCGCCTGGCTACGGCAGTTGCAGGGTGTATTCTGTGACTCAGGAAGTTCTGCCGTGGAACCAGAATGACCCCACTATAACTGGCTTTCCACTCGCACCAGGCCCATATCAGTTGGTGCAGTAGATCCAACTGTTCACAAAGTCCATAGGTGGTCAAAGATGTCAGAGCAGACCGCTCAGAACGGCGAGAAGATGTGCCAGTGGAAATGCCCAGCTTCGGGTTACTTCGGAGAGGAACACTTCACCACCACATCAGGTTACGGCAGCTGTCCTAAACCAAGATGTAGCGTCGCCAGCGGGCGCCCCCCCCCAGTAGCACCTGTATTGGCAGACTAATTGGACAGCGGTGGGCTGGAGGGCTGCTGGTTCAACTTCCTTGTTAGACGAAAGAGCTTTTCACGGCCGCGTCTCCACAAGCTTACTCGCAAATGTCCGGATTGTTATCAGCGCTAGTTTGTCTTAGCCTAAAGATATACATCACAGGAAGCTTCAGACATGACTCGCAAACTTACCTTCGCACTACTTGGGGCGTTGCTCGTAGCCCTGTCACTCAACAATCACGCGTTCGCTCAGAAAAAGGGTGTAATGCCGCCCTACGAACCTGTTGTTTGGCCTGAGTACAGCGGCAATAGAGTGGGATTGGCCGTACTAACATTTGAAGACGGACTATCTGACATTCCCGAAGCGACTTGGATAGACGCAGACAGCGGGACGCAGGTGCATTTTGGCTTGGGTGACGGTCTGTCTAACATGTTGGTAAGCACCCTAATGTCTACCAACCGCTTTACGATCACCGATAAAAAGATCGCAAAGAAAATTTTTGAACTCTACAGCACTGACACAGCCAAGAAGCAATACGTTAGTGGCACGGGCCTGCCAAAGGTACCGGGTATCAGATATTTCGTCTTGGGATCATTGACTGCTTTCAACGATGGCGAGAGAGGGGCAGAAGGTGGCGTTGGATTTGGCGGACTCAAATTGTCTGGAGGGAAAAAAGTGGCCTCTCTGATGATTCACATGCGCATCATTGACTCGACCAATGGCCAAGTCGTTTACTCGAAACCAGTGTCTGGCGTAGCTGAAGTAGTAAAAGGGGGCATAAGCATAGCCGGGTTTGGCAGCATGAACGCTTTTATGGCGTCGCCATTGGGTCAGGCAGTGCAAAAAATGCTGGATAAAGCTACCGACGACATTATCCAAACGACTTTCCCTGGCGTGCCTTCCGCAATACCAGCAGAAGATGAGACTCTCGCAGAAGAGGAGTAGGCCTAGCTTTGTCGAGTCTGTCGGCAGATTACAGCTGCGGGTTCAACTCTCTTCCTAGACAAAGGGGCCTTTACTGGCTCCTTTTTTAAAATCAGCTTCTGATGTGTGTCAGCAGTATCACTAGCATCAGCAGCAGGCTTTAGGGGCCCCCCCTATGAATTTGGGGGTGGGTCTTGCAGCGAGCCGTAGGTGGCGAAACTTGCATAAAAAAGCATATCGAATGTTGTACGATTGTTGTACGCACTGGGATAGACGAATTTTAGGCGCGGGGAACTGGATTTAAATTATTGATTTATATATAAAATTGGTCGGTGTGAGAGGATTTGAACCTCCGACCCCTTCCTCCCGAAGGAAGTGCGCTACCAGGCTGCGCTACACACCGAAGCGCGCAGAATACCAAAACCGCAATTCAGGGCCAAGATTCGCGCTACTGGCGTCAATAAATGCCGGCCCACTGTGCAATGCCCTGACTTAGCAGGCTGAAACCCGCGACCACCGCCACCAGCAATAAAATCAGGAACAGTGGTCGAAAGGGTTTTCGTTCTACTGCATTCACGCCGCGTTGCAAAAACTCATCCACGCGCGCCTGATCAACATCCGATAGCTTGTTGCCTTCCGCTGGGCTGGGCTTTGTATCGTGATCGCTCATTACAGTCTGGTCTCGCTTATCTGCCCCTACTCTAGCCCCTGTCGCCCGCGCGACCAAGCAGTGAGAGACCAGCATAATACGCCTGATGCCAAATGGCCGGCGGGGATGTTCGACGCAGCGACGACGGGCTTCACACTACTGGTTTAAGCGCTTCCAGCGTTACGCAATGGCAGTGCGCTGCCAGCGCGGCTGGGCGGATTCTATGCGATGACTATAAGCGCCTTTTATCCACGATTGACTCAGCGGGTCTCACGATTTGCGCGCTGGCTCATGCCACCCGAGTGCCTGCTGTGCGGCACAGTGCATGACCGCGCTGTTACCATCTGTCATGCCTGTGAGCGGAACTTGCCGGCGAATAGTTCAGCCTGTTATCAGTGTGCATTACCACTGGATTCTGGCATCTCCGAATCCTACCCGCCCTACTGTTTGACGTGTCGGCGGAATCTTCCCGCCTTCAGTCGAACCCATGCGCCCTGGTTGATGCAAGCCGGCATCCAACAACTGATCCATCTCTGGAAGTTCCAAGGCAGGCCCGATCTCACGCCGGCACTGGCGAGCCTTGTGCTAGCCGGTAGCGCAAGTGCCTTCAAGCCAGAATCCACCGAACCCCCCATATTGGTACCGGTGCCTACCCACTGGCGTCGCCGGCTGCGCCGCGGGTTTGACCATACCTGGCTACTGGCCAATGCCTTGCAACGGCGTCTCGCAACAAAGCCGGCGGTTCGCAGCTGGCTCAAGAACACGGGGTATCATCCACCGCAGCACCAATTAGGGCGCGCGTCGCGCTGGCAAACCGGGACAGACCGGTTCTACGCGCAGCCTGACATGGCCGGCAGGCCGATCTGGCTCATCGATGATGTCATGACGACTGGCGCGACATTACGCGCCGCGGCGCAAGCCTGCCGAGATGCAGACGCGGGGCCAATCACCCTGTATTGCATCGCCAGAACGCCTCCACCGCCGATCGCGGGGTAACATAAGCGCCTTTAGTCAGGGAGATACGGCATGTCGCATCCCTACGAGGGACTGACACCGGATTGCGTTGTCAGCTGCGTCGAGTCGATCGGGCTGCAGAGCGATTTGCGGTTGCTGCCACTAAACAGCTACGAAAACCGCGTCTATCAGGTGGGTATCGAAGACGCGGAGCCTGTCATCGTTAAATTTTATCGCCCTGAGCGCTGGTCCTCAGCACAAATTCTCGAGGAGCACGCATTCGCCCTCGAGCTGGCAGCCGGGGGCCTTTCGGTTGTGGCGCCCTTACCTATCGCGGGGAAAACGTTGCACGAGACCGACGGGTTTTTTATTGCCGTTTTTCCCCGGCGCGGCGGGCATGCACCGGAACTCGATAACTTTGATCACTTGCTGGGTCTGGGCCGCACGTTGGGTCGCCTACACGGGGTCGGGCGAGCCGGATCCTTCTCCCATCGCATCGACTACACACTCAAGCGATGGTTAATCGACCCACTCGATTATCTTGCTCGCGAATGGGTGCCAGATGACCTTAGGCCGGCGTGGGATAGTCTCGGCAAGGACCTGATTGATCGCGCTACGACGCTGATGTCTGACTACACGAGGGCGGACGGCATTCGTCTGCACGGCGATTGCCACGTTGGCAATATTCTTTGGCGCGACGACACGCCGCACTTTGTCGATCTTGACGACTGCGTGACAGGACCCGCGGTTCAGGACTTGTGGATGTTCCTATCGGGCGACCGAAATCAGCGCGAGCATCAGCTCTCAGAGCTGATTGCCGGCTATGAGGAGTTCCAGGATTTTGACCCGCGGCAGATCAAGTGGATCGAAGCACTCAGAACTGCCCGCATGGTGTATTACAGCGCCTGGTTAGCGCGGCGCTGGGAGGACCCGGCGTTTCCTCTGGCCTTCCCGTGGTTTGGTCAGGCGCGCTATTGGGCTGACCAGATCCTAGCGTTACGCGAGCAGCTCGCCCTGCTTCAGGAACCACCGTTGCGGCTTCTTTAAGGTGCTAAAGCCGCCGCGGGACAGCGCCACTTCCCGCTCACTGACGATCGCGACGTGCGGCCGGATAGATCAGTGTTAGCAACCAGAACCAGAAGCGGTTCCGCGATAACACCATGCGATCCAACGCCTTAAATTGCTGCGCGGTGGTATCAGGGTCCGCATACAAATCGGCTCGGGTATAGCGCGGCACATCGGGGTCAAGCACCTTGATAACGCGCGCTGGATTTCCGGCAACCACGACGTTATCCGGAACATCCTGTGTGACCACCGACCTGGCTGCGACAACGCTGTTATCTCCGATAGTCACACCTTTCAGTATGGTGGCGTGGTCACCCACCCAGACGTTATTACCCAAACGAACCGGGGTGGGTGTATCTGACCGATTGATGCGGTCATACAAGGTGTGCCAATCCGAATCTGTGATGTAGGCACCGTTCGCCAGCATGCAGCCATGGCCCAAGGTAATCTCATCGCTCGCACTGATGCGCGACCCCGGGCTCATTAAACAAGCGTCGCCGATCGTAATGGAGCCCTGTCCTGCTTCGCGCCCCCATACCCCAATCTGCACGCGCTGACTCGCGGTATTAATCGCGGTAAACGAGTGGCCTATGGAAATATTGGGCCCGGAAATGTCCACATACCAGGGCGACATAATCGTCGCGTGCGCCCCAAGGTGCGCGCATCGTGGGCGAACAAACCAATCGATATAGGCCCCGCGAAACGCGAGATAAGTTTGTTTAACCCAGAACGGGCGGAGGTCTTCGCGCATTGAATCTATGGTGACGGTGAGAGATCGTAGAGCGGGGTATCATGACAAGGTGATTACGACTCCGCAAACAGATCAGCCCCACGAGACGCCAGTGCTGCACACAGATCAACTTGCCGTGCACAGCCAGCTCGAACGCATTGTGCAGCATCACCAGCAACACCCATGGCGCAAGCCGTGTCCCGGGCATACCCGCAAGGCCTTCAGCCGCCTGCAGGAGATGCTCGCCATAGCACCCCGGCCGGTGATACTGGATTCGTTTTGCGGCACCGGTATGAGCACGGCGATACTCGCGGCACAGTTTCCCGAGGCGCTTGTCGTTGGCATTGACCAATCCACGCATCGGCTGGAGAAACATCAGGCCAGCGGCGACAAAAACTATGTACTGCTGCAGGCCGAGGCTGAGCCATTCTGGTGTTGCCTGGCCGACGCAGGAGCGACGCTGGAGGCGCACTACCTGCTGTATCCCAACCCCTGGCCCAAAGCAGCACAGATAAAACGGCGCGTGCACGGGCACGGCGCTTTCCCGGTGCTGGCACGGCTCGGCGGCAGATTGGAAATGCGCACTAACTGGGCAATTTTTGCCCGTGAATTCGCCCGTGCGGCTGCGTTAATAGGCTGCGAGGGCGCAATAACCCGGCTCTCTGTGGATGCCCCGCCTATGACCCTATTCGAGCGCAAGTACGGGTTGCGAGGCCATCCGCTATGGCAGTTTCGGGGTAAATTCTCCAACTAGCGCTTGATCAAGCGCTGAGATACCCTTTCCAACCCTTAAGCGAGTCCCCCGGCTAACGGAGCGACGAACGATGACAGCAACCCAGCGAGACAGCATCGAACAGATGCAGCAAGGCGATCCCATCTGGGAGCGCATCCGCGCTGAGACGCGCGCTGCAGCCGCCGCTGAGCCCATGCTCGCGAGCTTCTTGCACGCGACAATTCTCAACCATGACGAGCTGGAATGCGCCCTGAGTTTTCATCTCGCCAACTTGCTCGACAGCCCTACGGCCCCAGCGATGATGCTACGCGAAGTCATTTTACAGGCGCTGAGGGACGACGGCGGTATTCGCTGCGCGATCCGAGATGACCTGAACGCGATTCTCGATCGAGATTCTGCCTGCCATGAGCTTTACATTCCCTTTTTATACTTCAAGGGATTTCAGGCGCTGCAAATCCATCGCGTCGGGCATTGGCTGTGGAAACACGACCGGCAGCCGCTGGCGCTTTTTTTGCAGAGCCAGATGTCGCGGCAGTTCGGTATCGATATTCATCCCGCCGCGCGCTTTGGGCACGGCATCATGCTCGATCATGCGACCGGGCTAGTAGTGGGTGAAACAGCGGTGGTTGGCAACCGCGTCTCCATTTTGCAGTCAGTGACCTTGGGCGGTACGGGCAAGGAAGACGGCGATCGCCATCCGAAGATTGCCGACGGGGTATTGATCAGCGCGGGCGCGAAAATTCTGGGCAATATCCACGTTGGCGAGGGCGCCAAAGTGGGTGCCGGCTCGGTTGTGCTTCAGGACGTCCCCGCGCACACCACGGTCGCCGGAGTCCCGGCAAAGGTAGTGGGCACGCCAACGTCCAGCTCACCGGCGTTAGATATGGATCACGCTATCCCCGAGTCTCAGTGGTAAGCGCCCGAGAGCTCCACGACCGCATCCACCATCGCCGCGACGTGCTCGGGATCAATCCCAGGGGTGATGCCATGCCCCAAATTGAACACATGCCCGGAACCCGTGCCAAACGCCGCGAGAATATCGCTGACCTCTGAGCGAATGCGCTCGGGCGACGCGTTTAGCAGCGTCGGATCCATGTTGCCCTGAAGACAAACCCGGTCCCCAACTCGCGCGCGCGCCTCGGCGATACTGGTCGTCCAATCGAGTCCGACAGCATCTGCACCGCAATCTGCGATGGCCTCCAGCCACTGCCCCCCGCCTTTGGTAAACACAATCACCGGCACACGACGGCCCTCGGCCTCGCGCGGTAATTGCTCGATGATCTCACTCATATATCGAAGCGAAAACTCACGATAAGCGTCGTGGCTCAGAGACCCACCCCAGGTATCAAAAATTTGCAGCGCCTGCGCACCGTTGCGCACCTGTTCCGCGAGATACACCGCCACCGACTTGGCGAGCTTTGATAACAACTGGTGCATGATCGCCGGCTCGTTAAAAGCCAGCGACTTTACCTTGGCAAAATCTTTACTCGAACCGCCTTCAACCATATAGGTCGCGAGAGTCCAGGGACTGCCCGCAAAACCGATCAGCGGTACGCTCCCCTTCAATTCCTTTCGAATCAGTGCAACCGCATCCATCACGTAACCGAGCTCGTGAGCGGCACGGTCGGGATCAAGCGCTGCAATCTCGGCCGCCGATGAAATGGGTCGCTCGAAGCGTGGGCCCTCGCCCTCTGAAAAATACAGGCCAAGGCCCAAAGCATCGGGCACGGTCAAAATATCTGAGAAGAGAATCGCCGCGTCCATCGCGTAGCGTCTGAGCGGCTGCAGCGTGACCTCGCAGGCCAACTCGGGGTTGGTGCAGAGCCCCATGAAACTGCCGGCCTGCGCACGGGTCTCGCGGTATTCGGGGAGATACCGCCCCGCCTGCCGCATCATCCAGAGTGGGGTACGGTCCACAGGCTCGCGCATTAGGGCGCGAAGGAACCGGTCATTTTCCAAGCTGACCATGCTATCGACTCACTTTTTTGTTTTTTGTCAGAGGCGCAGCAAGGTCAGATGACCCCCGCTGTGCCCCTTCCCGGCTTATACGCCGAGATAATCCAATATACCTTCCGCGGCCTGGCGACCTTCCCATATCGCCGTCACCACCAGATCCGATCCGCGTACCATATCACCCCCAGCAAAAATCTTGGGGTTCGCGGTCTGGAACTTAAAGGCCTGATGCTCGGGTGCGATCACGCCATCCCAGTCGTTACAGGTCACGCCGACATCCGAGAACCAGTCTGCGGGATCCGGCTGAAAACCAAACGCCATGATGATGGCATCGGCCTCGATCACGACTTCGCTGCCGGGAACGGCCTCCGGGCGCCGACGGCCTCCGGCATCGGGTTCACCGAGCTGGGTCTCAACGACTTTGACGCCGATTGCCTCACCAAAGTAGTCCATGATCTCAACGGGCTGTCGGTTAAAGAGAAACTGCACGCCTTCTTCCTTGGCGTTTGCCACTTCGCGGCGCGAGCCGGGCATATTTTCTTCATCGCGACGATAAACACAGTAAACACGATCCGCCTGCTGCCGCACGGCAGTGCGCACACAGTCCATCGCCGTATCACCGCCACCCAATACCACCACGGTCTTTTCTTTCAGATCTATGTACTCGCCGGGGTCGCGCGGGTAGTCCATTTTTTCATTCACATTAGCGATCAAGTAATCGAGCGCCTTGTAAACGCCCGGCAGATCCTCGCCAGGGAAGCCGCCTTCCATCGCCTTGTAAGTCCCCATGCCGAGAAAGACCGCATCGTAATCCGCCAGCAGCTCATCAATCGTGATGTCTCGGCCAATTTCGGTATTCAGGCGGAACTCGATGCCCATACCCTCAAAAACCTCGCGCCGGCGCTCCATGACCTGTTTTTCCAGTTTGAACTGTGGAATGCCAAAGGTTAGCAAGCCGCCGATCTCCGGGTAACGATCAAAAACGACAGCCTTAACGCCGTTGCGCGTCAGTATGTCAGCGCACCCGAGGCCCGCTGGACCGGCACCAATAATGGCGACTTTTTTGTCTGTGGGAATCACTCCCGACAGGTCGGGTCGCCAACCCATCGCCAGAGCCGTATCCGTAATGTACTTCTCCGAGTTGCCGATGGTCACGGCACCAAAACCGTCGTTTAACGTGCATGCACCCTCGCACAGGCGATCTTGGGGGCACACTCGCCCGCAAACCTCGGGGAGCGTATTGGTTTGATGACTGAGTTCCGCCGCCTCAAACAAATTACCCTCGGCCAGCAACTTCAACCAGTTAGGGATGAAGTTATGGACCGGGCACTTCCACTCGCAGTAGGGGTTGCCGCACTCAAGACACCGGTGTGATTGTTCCACTGCCTGAGTCTGAGTATAGGGATCATAGATTTCTACAAAGGCTTCGGTGCGCGTCTCCATGTCTTTCTTACCGGGGTCTTTCCGGTCGACATCGAGAAACTGAAACGGGTTCGCTAAACGCGTGCTCATACTCTGATCTGCCTCAGTCCGTATCGCGCAATCGCGAGAGAAGCTGATTGATATCTGCGGCCTTTGGCTTCACTAGCCAGAACTTACCGACATAGTCTTCAAAGTTCTCAAGCAAGTGCGCACCCCACGCCGAGCCGGTCTCCTCGACAAATTCGCGAATATTGTCACGCAGGAAGTGGCGATGCGCCTCCATGGATTCTGCCGCTACGCGGTGGATCTCCACCAACTCACTGTTGTAGCGGTCGATAAACGCACGGTCCTCATCAAGCACAAACGCCAGGCCGCCGGTCATGCCTGCACCAAAGTTGACGCCCGTGGGGCCGAGCACGGTCACCAGACCGCCGGTCATATACTCACAGCAATGGTCGCCAGCCCCCTCAATGACCGCATGGGCACCAGAGTTACGGACCGCGAACCGCTCTCCCGCCACGCCGGCCGCGAACAGCCGACCGCCGGTCGCGCCATACAGGCAGGTGTTACCAATAATGCTGGTCTTGCGGCTCTCAAAGCGGCTGCCCGGGGGCGGCGAGACCACTAACTTGCCGCCTGCCATTCCCTTGCCGACATAATCGTTGCAATCGCCCTGTAAATACATGTGCAAGCCACCGGCATTCCACACGCCGAAACTTTGCCCCGCGGTGCCCGTCAAATGAACGGTGATGGGGTTCGACTCCATGCCAGTATTGCCGTGTCGCTTCGCAATTTCTCCGGACAGGCGAGCACCGATCGAGCGGTCACAATTGGTGATCGTGTATGAAAACTCACCACCACTCGCGGCCTCGATTGCCGGCAGCATGTCGGCCAGCATCTGACTGGATTTCTCAGCGGTGTCGAAGGGGTCGTTACTCGCAACCTGACAAAACTGCGGTTGATCCGCGGCATCTTCGTCGACCCATAAAATGGGATCCAGATCGAGACTCTGCTGCTTCGCTGTCTCACCGGGCAGTCGCTCGAGAAGATCGACTCGACCGATCAGCTCCTCAAGAGACCGCACGCCCAGCCGGGCTAGCCATTCGCGGGTTTCGGTGGCGACGAAAGTAAAAAAGTTCACTACCCGCTCCACATCACCGACAAAGTGCGTTTGACGAAGCTGCGCATTCTGCGTTGCCACCCCGGTGGCACAATTATTCAGATGACAGATACGCAGGTATTTACACCCCATCGCCACCATGGGCGCCGTGCCAAAGCCGAAGCTCTCCGCCCCCAAAATGGCGGCTTTCACCACATCAAGACCGGTCTTCATGCCGCCGTCGGCCTGCAGACGAACCTTGCCCCGCAATCTGTTGCCGCGCAGCGTCTGCTGAACCTCGGCGATACCGAGCTCCCACGGCGACCCCGCGTAGCGAATCGAGGTGATCGGGCTGGCGGCCGTACCACCGTCGTAACCCGAGATCGTAATCAAGTCGGCGTAGGCTTTGGTCACACCCGCCGCAATCGTGCCCACCCCAGGCTCTGATACAAGCTTGACTGACACCAGCGCGTCTGGATTAACCTGTTTGAGGTCGAATATCAGCTGCGCCAGGTCTTCAATAGAGTAAATATCGTGATGCGGTGGCGGCGAAATCAGCGTCACGCCCGGAACGGAGTAACGCAGTCGGGCGATCAGGTCATTCACTTTACCGCCCGGCAACTGCCCGCCCTCACCCGGCTTCGCACCCTGCGCCACCTTAATCTGCAGCACCTCGGCGTTGACCAGATAATGCGGCGTCACGCCGAATCGACCGGAGGCAATTTGTTTGATTTTCGATACCCGATTGGTACCGAAGCGCGCGGGGTCCTCGCCTCCCTCGCCACTATTGGATCGGGCGCCGATTTGATTCATGCCCATAGCTAGGGCTTCGTGGGCCTCGGGTGACAGAGCACCGAGAGACATCCCCGCGGAGTCGAAGCGCCGCAGGATATCCTCGATTGGCTCTACCTCATCCAGCGGGACCGGCGATTCGGCGAGTCGTAGCGTCAGCAGATCACGAAGCGCCGCCACCGGGCGGTCATTGCAGTGGCTCGCGTAGCGTTGATAGTCACTGTAGTCGCCGCTGACAACCGCCGCCTGAAGACTCATGACTACATCGGGGTTATAAGCGTGATACTCACCACCGTGCACATACTTCAGGAGGCCGCCTTGATCGAGGCCTTTGCGGCGGGATCGAGCACGGCTAGCGACCTGCCACTGATCCTTCTCAAGCTGATCTAGGGACAGACCGCCAATACGCGATGTCACACCGGCGAACGCGATATCGACCAGCTCCGCGTCCAGGCCGATAGCTTCAAATAGCTGTGCGCCACGGTAGGAGTTAACTGCCGAGATGCCCATTTTGGACATGATCTTTAGCAGCCCCTTATTAATGCCCTTTCGGAAGTTTTTCTGGCACACCTGAGGGTCGCCTAGCAGTTCACCACGAGCCAGCAGGTCCTCGATAACGCTGTAGGCCAGATAGGGATAGATCGCGGTCGCGCCGAATCCTAGCAAACAGGCCGCGTGATGCGAGTCGCGTGCACTACCCGACTCAATGACCAAATTGCACTCGGCACGCAATCCCACGCGGATCAGGTGATGATGCACCGCGCCCGTAATCAGTAAGCTGTGCAAAGGAACGCGCGTCTCACCGATACCACGATCGGAAAGAATCAAAATATTGTTGCCATCGCGCACCGCAGCTTCCGCGCTCGAGCAGACGGCTTCGAGGGCCTGCCGCATATTGGCCTCAGACGGGTCATAGGTTGCGTTAATGACCGCACTGCGGAACCCTTCCTCGTCCAACGCCACAATCGTCTGGAACTTCGACTGGGACAACAGTGGCGAGGTCAATCCAATGCGGCGGGCGTGTGCCTCAGACTCGGTAAAGATGTTCCGCTCGGGGCCCAAATCGACCTCCAGCGACATCACAATCGACTCTCGAAGAGGGTCAATGGGCGGGTTCGTCACCTGGGCAAATTTCTGCCGGAAATAATCGTAAAGAGACCGCTCCTGCCGCGAGAGTACCGCCATGGGCGTATCGTCCCCCATGGAGCCCACCGCTTCGTTGCCCGACTCGGCCAAGGGGCGCAGCACCTGGTCGCGCTCCTCGAAGCTCACTTGGAACATTTTTTGATACGTACTCAGCTCGGCACCCGCAATTGCAGCGACGGCCTCACCCACAAAGCTGCCCTCGATAAGCCGCGCTTGCTGCCTCAACCACTGCTTATAGGGCTGGCGCGTCTTGAGAAGCTCGTCGATATCCTTAGTGTGCAGGACTTTGCCCTCCTGCGTATCAATCACCAATATCTGCCCGGGGCCAACACGACCTTTCGCAATGACCTGCTCTGGCTGATAGCCATGCGTACCGACTTCGGAGGCAAGGGTAATAAAGCCATCATCCGTTGTGACCCATCGCGCTGGACGAAGGCCATTTCGGTCCAGTAGACAACAGGCATAGCGACCGTCGGTCAGCACAATACCCGCCGGACCGTCCCACGGCTCCATATGCATCGCGTTATATTGGTAAAACGCCTTGAGATCGGGATCAATGCCCTCGATGTTCTGCCAGGCTGGCGGTATGAGCATGCGCAATGCGCGCGGCAGTTCCACGCCACCCGTGGTCAGCAGCTCGAGCATATTATCCAGGCTGGAGGAGTCGGAACCCTCGGTGTTTACCAGCGGGGTGAGCTCCTCGAGGCCCGGCAATAGCGGTGATTCCAGCTTGGAAGTGCGGGCACGGGACCAACTGCGATTGCCCTCGATGGTATTGATCTCACCATTGTGGGCGAGCATGCGGAAAGGCTGCGCCAGTGGCCACCGCGGCAGGGTGTTGGTCGAAAAGCGCTGGTGAAAAACGCAGATCGCCGTCTCAAGGGTCGGGTTATGGAGGTCTGGATAAAACCGCGCGAGATCCGCAGGCATCACCAGTCCTTTGTAGGAGACCACGCGATCAGAGAGGCTGCAGATATAAAAATCCGAATCGTCAGCCAACGCCATTTCCGCGCGACGGCGCGCAATGAACAGCTTGCCCAGACAGTGGGCATGATCAATCCCCGCCGCATCAACAAAAATTTGCTCTATGCGTGGCAGCTGATTGAGCGCGATTTCACCACAAACGCTGGGGTCGACCGGCACCTCGCGCCAGCCAAATACGGCCAAGCCCTGCTCGACAAGGGCGTGCTCCATCGCCGTGCGCGCCGCCTGCTGACGGCCCGCATCCTGACTCATAAACACCATGCCAACCGCGTAGTGATCGCCAAGATCCGCGCCCAAGGCCGCTTTCGCCTCGGCTCTCATAAACGCGTCTGGCATCTGCAACAACAGGCCACAGCCATCGCCCGTGCGACCATCCGCGGCAATGCCACCGCGGTGCGTCATACAAGTCAGCGACTCGATCGCTGTTTGCAAAAGTCGATGACTGACCTCGCCTTCAATGTGGGCGATCAGACCGAATCCACAATTGTCCCGGAATTCTTCGGGGCGGTAGAGACCGCGCGGGGCCGCCGACCGACGATCGACCGCGCCCACTTCCAGACCATGAATCATAATACGTTTCGCTGTGAACCGGCTCATGTGGCCGGAAAAGCCGCCCTTGCGGGGTTACATCAAAAGGGGCCGTAGTTTACACATCCGAGTGGAGGCGCTCAATTAGCGCGATCTTCGGCGATCAGGCTTCGATTGCGTCCGCAATGTCTTGCTCTGACACGCCGTCCGTGAACAAGGCACGCCCCAGACCCTCCAGCAAAATATAGCGAACTTTGCCGGCAGAGACCTTTTTGTCGCTCGACATGGCTGCCATCAGGTCGCGAACACCCACCCCCGATGGCAGCGCTGTGGGTAACCCGACCGATTCGTTAAATGCAATCAGGTCGGCGACCACATCCGGGTCGAGGTGGCCACGCAATGCCGAGATCCGCGCAGCCACCACCATGCCCGCGGCAACGGCCTCGCCGTGCAACCAATCGCCGTACCCTTGAATGCGCTCTATCGCATGCCCAAAGGTATGCCCGAAGTTGAGATGGGCGCGGACTCCGCCCTCGCGCTCGTCCTCGGCAACGACAGACGCCTTAATAGCGCAACTTCGCTCGATAGCCTGAGCCAATGTGTCGCTATCACGGGATTTCAGCGCACCCACGTTCGCCACCAGCCAGGCGAAAAACTCGGCGTCGCGAATCAGCCCGTACTTGATCACCTCCGCGAGGCCCGCCGCAAATTCTCGCTCGGGTAAAGTAGAGAGCGTCTCGAGGTCGATGATGACCTTGATCGGCTGATGAAATGCGCCAATCAGGTTCTTACCCTTGACGTGGTTGATGCCCGTCTTGCCGCCGACTGACGAATCAACCTGCGCCAACAAAGTGGTCGGCACCTGTACAAAGTCTGCACCGCGGAGAAAGCACGCTGCGGCGAAACCCGTCATGTCACCTACGACGCCGCCACCGAGTGCGATAAACAGACTCTGGCGTTCATGCCGATCTGCGAGCGCCGCATCGAGAATCTGCTGAATAGACCCCATGTGCTTGTGCTGCTCACCCGCCGGCAACACGATCTCGGTCAGTCGCCCGTCGTCACCGAGCGCCGCTTTGACTGCGGTCGCATAGTGTGGCGCGACGTGCTCGTCGGTCACCAGTACGACGCCGCGACCCTTTGTGAAAGCCTGCCATTCGGGTGCGCTCCCCAGCAGGCCACGACCAATCTCGATGGTATAGCTACGATCTGGACTCGATCCGGCCAAATCAACGTGCACAGTGTGAAGATGTTGCGGCATAACAATCGCCTGGTTAAAACGCGGGCCTCGTAGCTCAGGGAACCAAACTACGCTCCTTGAGTTGTCGCTGGATCTGCAAGGCAATCTTACGCGCACTGCCCGCTCCGGCGGAGATGATGACATCTGCAAGCGCCCTGTAAAGAGGCTCCCGCTCAGCCATTAACCTATTCAACGTCGCTCTGCGGTCGCCTTGCTGCAATAACGGGCGCCCTTCGCCGGTCCCCGTTCGCTGAACCTGTTGTGCGACACTGACATCGAGATAAATGACGACTCCGGAAGACGACATCAGCGCCCGATTCTCTTCAGCAAGAATCGCGCCGCCACCGGTGGCAATGACCACGCTCTCTCGCTCTGCGAGATCTCTAAGAACCGCGGTTTCTCGGCGCCGGAACCCCGCTTCTCCCTCGACATCAAAGATCCACGGAATGTCTGCACCGCAGCGGGTTTCGATCTCAGTATCGCTGTCGATAAAATCGCGGGACATCAAAGTGGCGAGCTGCTTACCCACCGTCGATTTGCCAGACCCCATAGGCCCGACAATGAACACTCGAAGAGGCGCGTCCTCGGCCACGCTGAAACCGATCAGTTCACCAGCGCTTCAGAGAGAATTCTGGGCGTGATGAAAATTAAAGTCTCGGTCTTCTGTCGCGTATTGGCCGTGCTCTTGAACAGGTTGCCGAGGTAAGGAATATCTCCCAGAAGCGGAACCTTCTCGACTTTGACCAGCTCTTCATTCTTGAACACTCCACCCAGCACAACTGTTTCGCCATTGCCCACCAACACCTGCGTGGTCAGCTCAGTGGTATCGATCGTTGGAATCAGGCCGCCGTTACCACTTGGGACCAGATCTCCCACCGAGTCCTGATTCACAACCAGGTCGAGCAAAATACGATCATCGGGGGTAATAGAGGGTATGACAGCGAGCGAAAGCACCGCCTCCTTGAATGCGGTCGTGGTGGCCCCCGAGGCAGCGCCCTCCTGATAGGGAATTTCAGTACCCGATTTCATAATTGCCTTTTGTTTGTCGCCGGTAATGACTCTGGGCTGTGATACCACCTCGCCCTCACCCGAAGCCTCCAGCGCTGACAGTTCCGCCGTCAAAAAGAGATCCGAGGAGGTAAAGCCGACGGCAAACCCCGAGGTCGCCTCCGCCACACCCAAATCAACAAAAGGCGCTGTTGGTGCTTCCACCAGACCACCACTAATCATTTGGTTGTTCAGGCTGGTGACGCTGGCCGTATTGCCCGCAACCGACGTGAATTTGTCGCCCGAAACATTGAGGTAACCACCGCCCCAGCGGATGCCCAGCTGCTCATCGAGATTGGAGGAAGCGATCACGATGCGGGCCTCAATCATGACCTGACGAATCGGAATATCGACCTTCTCGATAAGCTCGCGGATTTCAGCCAGCTTGGCCGCCGTATCCGTGACCACAATGGAATTGGTTCGCTCGTCCACGACAACTGACCCTCTCTCGGATATCAGCGAGCCACCTTCTTCGGAGCCGGCCTCAAAAAGGTCCACGACATTGATCGCCTTGGCATAGCGAATCCGGATGAATTCAGATTGTAGCGGTGCCAACTCGGCCAGCTGCTTATTAGCCTCAATTTCTTGCCGCTCACGCTCGGCGATTTCCTTTGCCGGCGCAACCATCAATACATTGCCAATCTGGCGGCTATCGAGTCCACGGGTTTTCAGCACCAAATCGAGTGCCTGGTCCCAGGGTACATTTTGCAGGCGCAAGGTGATGCTGCCTGTCACGGAATCCGACGCCACCAGATTGAGCTCGGTGAAATCAGCGATAAGTTGGAGCACAGCGCGGACTTCAATATTTTGGAAGTTGAGCGAAATTCTATCGCCGACATAATCGAACTCGTTCAGCCGCTCTCGCTTTTCCTCTTCAGTTAAGGCAGCAACCGCAAGGATGTATTCGTTGCCCGTTTGGTAAGCCAGGTAGTCATAAAGGCCATTTGCACGCAGGTGAATTCTCGCGCCGCGCTCTGTGGTACTGACGTCGACACCCTGCACTGGTGTTGCAAAATCGGTGACGTCGAAGCGCCTGATGAGCGACTCCTTCACATTGGTATCCATGAACTGCAGCGTAATGTTGCCGCCCTCGCTAAAGATACTGGCATCGACCGAGGGATTGCTGAGACTCAGGATCAACAGACCTTCGCCATCAGGCGAACGTTGAAATCTGAGATCGTTGATCTCCGAAACGACACGCTCGACTCGATTGGCGTCGGCCCTCAAGATGTCGGTCGTGCTACTGGTGGTGACCTGATCGGCGTTATCGTGCCCGATCTGCAGCGCCAGCTGTCGGCCCGAGACCTGACTCTCGAAGGGCACGAGCTCGACAAGGTTTACGATCATTCGAGTGCGATCGCCAGACTCCAACACCATGACGCTACTTGCGTTAGCCTGCGACAGCACGTAGCGTTTTTCGGGAAGCCCACTGCGGGTATTCGGGAAGTCGAGCACGATCCTCGCCGGGTCCTCGATGGTATAGCTTTCGATATCAGCGGAAGGCGCCTCATCAAAGGTCAAGCGAATCTCCAATGCGGATGCTGACAGCGCAGTCAGCTCTATGTCCTCGATCACCGCAGACTGAGCGGCCAGTGCAACAGAGCATAAGACTACAAAAGCAAAGACTTTCAATTGGCTAATTACATGGCTCACTTGAAGTTTCCTCTACGCTAACGTAACGAAGATCCTAATTGGGATCATTCCGCCGAGAGCTCGATAATTCTGGGGCGCTCGACCCACCCATCCTTAGTACCATCTGGCACGATTTCCACGACTGAGACGAAATTGGGCCCCAGTTGAGTCACTTTCCCGTGATCTCGGCCCAAGAAATTTCCTAGCGTAATCCGATGGATTCCTCCCTCGGCATCTTTGATCAGGGCCCACTCGATGGCACCCCGCCGCAAGGACCCTACCAGCTGTAGCGAATCAAAAGTAAAGGTTTCTAACAATTCTCGTGGGCGGCTCAAATCAGGCTTTACAACGGCACGCTTGTCTCGCGTTACCTGATCTTCAACGTCCAGAGGGCGGTCAAAGGGGCTCCGCTCAGTCGTTGCCGCATAGGCGAATGGCTCGTAGACCGGGACGCTGGGCGCTTCTTCAATAAACCCAAAGTTTTCTGCGGCACTTTTGTCCTTCTGAGCCATGAACTCATCGATATCGTCGAACCTACCAGCCGAACAGGCGGCCAATAGCGGCAATACGATGACGCCAGAGAGGGTTCTGGCGAGAACGCTGATGCTGTCACACCCCATCACCCTCACCTTCATATCGGTAGGTTTTAGCGAGAATTTTTATATTTAACATGGGTTGAATTCGGCTGTCATAAGCAATTTCAAAGTCATGTACTGTGACAATTCTTGGCAGTGCCGCCATACCTGAAACAAAGGCTCCCAAGTCGTGATATGAGCCCACCGCCTCTATAGAAATTGGGATCTCTACGTATATCTCACGGTCCTGCTCTTCAAGGAGGTCAATGCGATTGATCTTAAGTCCGTTTAATTCCCCCTTCTCTGTGATGTCATCCAGCAAACCGGGGACTTCTGTCTTGAGTGGCAGACTCGTCAGCAACTCTGCAAAACTGGCCCTCATCTCCGCTATCTGAGCCCTGTAAGCGTCGAGATTCGCCACATAATTAGCGTTGGTCTCATAATTTTCGCGAAGCGTTGCTTCCTCGCTGACTCTCACGGCCAACTGAGCCTTTAAATTATCAATATGCAGGTAAGACCCTGCCGCGAAGATCAGCAGGTAAAGAAGGCATAGAAAGAGAAATTTGAGCGAAACCGGCCAAGTGGCGATTCCCTCGACATCCAGGCCAGCCCAGTCGACCTCGCGTAATTCTGAAAGATGCTGCTTAAGATTCATATGGCTCGACCGGCATCTCGTGAGGCTCGATAACGCAGCTGACTCGCCGTCGTCGCGCCGCCTCCGAGCTTGAATTCAACATAGACGACAACTGAGCCAGAAGCATCACTGGAAGGCGAAGAGCCCAACTTGAGTTTTACCCAACAATCTTCGGCTCTGAGCCGTGAAATGGTGTCGGGTGATTTTGCCGATAGATTTGCCTCCGCAGATAACGCCTGAAGCCTTGAAAAAAAGCTTTCTGCGGCAACTGCATTACCCGCATCGTCGAAAAATGTCGCACTCTGAACATTGTGGGAGACGCCCAGCACAGTGATGTTCCCACTGTTGTCAAATTGCCTCACTGGCCCTTGCACCTCCGAGAGAGTGCTAACGGCAAGCTTAAAGTTGGTCGCCAGGTCGCCGTATTCGGGAACCGCCTGAACTGCATCAAGATTTGGGTTCCACAACCAGAGCGATGCATCGAGCTCACGCATCAATCGCGAAACATAATTGTTGGATTCAGCAATACCCTCGACGGTCAGGAGGTTCCCCGTGCGGGTCAGATCCGTGTAAAAAACACCGTCGGGAAGGGTTCTGACTAGCTGGTCAAGCACTCTGACAATAGTGGGGCGGTCATCCTGGAGCAACCCGATGGCGGTCATTCGCTCAATCAACCGGTTGCGTATAGCGTTAAGCCTATTAACTTCGCCAACTTTTTCTTGAAGCCGCGCGATATTTTCCTCGAGGTATTCATTTCGATCAATTTGGTCTTTGATCTGGCCGGTAACCCTAACATCCCAAATAAAAACCGTTGCTATTGCCAAACCTAGAGTGGCAACTGAGGCCATGAAAAACTTCTTTTTGGAGGCCTCCCTGCGCTCCTCCCTCCACGGCAGTAAGTTAATACTGGGCACTATTCCAGCCCTCGCATAGCGAGGCCGCAAGTAGTGACAAGGGCCGGCGACTCCCTAACTAAAACCTCATGATCTACATCGGGCGCAACGGACATATCACCCACTGGGTCGGCGACAAAGACGGGCGTCAAAAGCCGATCTTCGAGAGTCGAAACAAGGCCCTCCAACGAGGCAACGCCTCCGCAGAGCAACAAGCAGTCCAACTCAGTGTAATCACTCGAAGAAAAGAAAAATTGCAGTGCGCGGCTGATCTGCTGAACTAAAGCCTCCCGATATGGATTTAATACTTCCAGCTCATAGTCTTCCGGCAAGCCACCGTATTTTTTTGCGAAGCCTGCTTCTGAAATACTCAAATCATATCGATCAGCAATGGCATCCGTGAGTTGCTTTCCGCCAAAGCTGTTCTCGCGCGTGAAGAGGATTCTGTCGCCGACAATTACCGAGAGATTTGTTGTAGCGGCACCCACATCGACAACCGCGATCGCTGAAACGTCTGATGTGGGCAATTGACTCGCAAACAGAGAGAGGGCGCGCTGCCAGGCATACTGCTCGACATCAATCACAGTGGGGACAAGGCCCGCAGCCTCCAAGGCTTCAACTCGAGTCTGAACAGCTTGTAGACGGCAGGCAACCACCAAGACGTCGATCTCATTAGTTTTTTCTGTCGACGGGCCAAGCACCTCAAAATCAAGGGCAACCTCGTTTATTGGATATGGAATGTATTGATCAGCCTCCAAGGCAAGCTGAACCTCCAGATCCTCGTCACTTAGGCCTGCAGGCATTGAAACAACCTTTATTATTGCTTGCGAACCAGACACTGCAGTAATCGCTTGCTGGGCTTTACAGCTCGTCTTATCAAGTAGCTCTTTGATGGCTTCGCCTAAAAGATCAGGGCGAATAATATCTCTCTCGATGACGACTTCCGGGGGTATCGCAACGACCCCAAAGCTTTCCACCCGGTAATGGTCGCGCAAGCGACTCAGCTCCAACAACTTTACCGTTGTAGAGCTAATATCAATTCCAACAGCGCGATTTGTTGTGGCTCGGCCAAATACCCTCAACACCTGTCATTCCTTTGCGTGTGTCGATGTCCCCCCCGGGGGGGCCCAAGTTTTTCAGCCCTCAATAGTACGATGGCCTTCTGGGTTTATGGCTCGCCAAAGTCG
>Ga0181594_10001441_pt1 | contig 22080 bp, 20 predicted proteins | sample 071ome_18_FD_145603 | JGI IMG/M metagenome (GOLD analysis project Ga0181594, IMG submission 145603) | Coastal salt marsh microbial communities from the Groves Creek Marsh, Skidaway Island, Georgia - 071413BT metaG (spades assembly) | ecosystem: Environmental > Aquatic > Marine > Intertidal zone... | reverse complement strand
GTAGAGTGGACGCCACGGGCGACGCGGTAGTGCTCGTCACCAATGACCTGTGGGTCGAGGAGACGGCTCGTTGAGTCGAGCGGATCAACCGCGGGGTAGATCCCCATCTCAGCGATCTTACGGCTGAGGACGGTGGTCGCGTCAAGGTGGGCGAAGGTGGTCGCGGGCGCTGGGTCGGTGAGGTCGTCCGCAGGGACGTAGATCGCCTGTACAGAGGTGATCGAGCCCTTGCGAGTCGAGGTGATGCGCTCTTGGAGCGCGCCCATCTCGGTGGCGAGGGTAGGCTGGTAGCCGACCGCGCTTGGGATACGACCGAGGAGCGCCGACACCTCGGAGCCCGCCTGGGTGAAGCGGAAGATATTGTCGACGAACAGGAGCATGTCCATGCCCTGCTGGTCACGGAAGTACTCAGCGACGGTGAGCGCGGTGAGCGCGACGCGAGCGCGCGCTCCAGGAGGCTCGTTCATCTGACCGTACACGAGGGCGACCTTAGACTCCTCGAGGTTGTCGAGCTTGATGACGCCAGACTCAACCATCTCATGGAAGAGGTCGTTCCCCTCACGGGTGCGCTCGCCGACGCCGGCGAAGACCGAGAGGCCCCCGCCCTTGATGGCGACGTTGTTGATGAGCTCCATGATGAGGACGGTCTTACCTACGCCGGCGCCACCGAAGAGGCCGATCTTACCACCCCTCGCGTATGGCGCGAGGAGGTCAACGACCTTAATCCCAGTCTCAAAGGTCTCGACCTGTGAGCTCTGCTCCTCGAGAGGAGGGGGAGGCGCGTGGATCGGAGAGGTGACCGCCATGCTGATCTCTCCACGGTCATCTACAGGCTCGCCGGTGACGTTCATGATGCGACCGAGGGTCGCCTTACCGACGGGGACCGAGATCGGGCTACCGGTGTTCATAACGTCTTGGCCACGGCGAAGGCCGTCGGTGCCGTCCATCGCGATGGCGCGAACCGTGCTCTGCCCAAGGTGCTGAGCGACCTCGAGGACGAGGTTCCACTCATTGTCGTTGACGGCGCTGTTCGTCACCTTAAGGGCGGTGTTGATCTCGGGGAGCTCGCCCCCCTCAAAGAGCACGTCCACGACGGGCCCCAAGACTTGTGAAATCCTACCTAGTTGTTGGCTCATTATCTATACCTCAGAAGATTGATTTGAGGAGTCGCCCGAGGGCGTTGGCGGTGGTCTTGGGCGCGCGAGCGCCGACCAGCTTTGATTCGTCGATTAGGGGTTACTTAAGGGCCTCAGCGCCGCTGATGATCTCCATCAGCTCCTTGGTGATCGCCGCCTGGCGCGCGCGGTTGAGGTCGAGCGTCAGAGAGTTGATCATGTCGGAGGCGTTGTCAGTCGCGCTGTTCATCGCGTTCATACGAGCCGCGTGCTCACCGGTGATCGACTCGAGGACGACGCGACGCACTTGGGTCTCAAGCGCGCGAGGGAGCACATAGTCGAGCAGGGCCTGCTGGCCAGGCTCGTAGATCCGGACGTCGAGCCCACCCTGACGTTGCTCCTCACCCTCGGGCGCGCCCATAGGGAGGAGCGCGCGCTTGGTGGGGGTCTGGGTGATCGCGTTCACGAAGCGGTTCGAGATGATCACGACCTCGTCATAGGTCTCAGCGGTGAAGCCAGCGACGAGCTCACGAGTGAGCCCAGGGAGTCGGTCCATGAGGTCAGCGGCGAGCGCCTCTCCCCATGACTTGCCCATGACATACCCGCCCTTCTCTACAAACTGAACGGCGCGCTTGCCGAGCGGGAAGGTGCTCACCTCAACGCCCTCTTTGCGCTTTGACGCGACAAAGTTCTTATAGGACTTGAGGAGGTTGCTGTTGAAGCCTCCACACATGCCACGGTCGCTCGCGATCAGGATCACGGCGATCGAGCGCACTTCGAGGCGCTCCTCGAGGAGAGGAGAGGGCGCGTCACCGAGCTCTGCGACGAGGTCACGGATCATCTCCTGTTGCTTATCGGCATACGGCTGGAGACGGTTGAGCTCACGCTGAGCACGGCTGAGCTTGGCGGCAGAGACGAGCTTGAGGGCGCGCGTGATTTTCTGGGTGTTCTTAACCGAGCTAATGCGCTTACGGATGTCTTTTAAGTTAGCCATCGTCTCTCTTCACAGTCACTTAGGCGCCGAAGCGCTCACCGAAGGTCTTGATACCATCTTTGAAGCCGGCGACGACGCCGTCATCGAGCTTACCGGTAGCGCGGAGCTCATCAAGGATGTCGCTCTTCTCGCTCTTGAAGTAGGCGACGAGCTCATCTTGATACTCGCCGACTTTCTTGACAGGCACCTCATCGACATAGCCTTGGGTCGCTGCGTAGAGCACGAGCACCTGCTCCTCAAAGGGGAGTGGAGCATATTGACCCTGCTTGAGGATCTCTACGAGGCGCTCACCACGGGCGAGCTGGAGCTGAGTCGCCTTGTCGAGGTCAGAGGCGAACTGAGCGAAGGCCTGCATCTCACGGTAGGCCGCGAGGTCGAGGCGGAGGGTACCAGCGACCTTCTTCATCGCCTTAGTCTGGGCAGCGCCACCGACACGAGAGACGGAGAGACCGACGTTGATCGCGGGGCGAACACCTGAGTAGAACAGGTCACTCTCGAGGTAGATCTGACCGTCTGTGATGGAGATCACGTTGGTTGGGATATACGCAGAGACGTCACCCGCCTGAGTCTCGATAATCGGGAGCGCGGTGAGGCTCCCACCACCCTGCTCATCGCTCATCTTCGCGGCGCGCTCAAGGAGACGGCTGTGGAGGTAGAAGACGTCACCAGGGTACGCCTCACGTCCTGGTGGGCGACGGAGGAGGAGTGACATCTGACGGTACGCGACGGCCTGCTTGCTGAGGTCATCATAGATGATGAGCGCGTGCTTACCGTTGTCGCGGAAGTACTCACCGATGGTGCAGCCGGTGAAGGGCGCGAGGAACTGAAGCGGAGCGAGCTCAGAGGCCGCGGCGCTGACGACGGTGGTGTACTCCATCGCGCCATAGCGCTCGAGCTTGTTCACCACCTGGGCAACGGTGCTCTGCTTCTGGCCGATCGCGACGTAGATGCAGTAGACGTCGGTGTTCTTTTGGTTGATGATGGTGTCGATCGCGACGGCGGTCTTGCCCACCTGTCGGTCACCGATGATGAGCTCACGCTGACCACGGCCGATCGGCACCATCGAGTCGATCGCCTTAAGCCCCGTCTGGAGAGGCTCACAGACGCTCTGGCGAGGCATAATGCCTGGCGCCTTCACCTCAACGCGACGCTTGTGGGCGGTGTCGAGGTCTCCCTTGCCGTCGATCGGCTGACCGAGGGCGTTGACGACGCGCCCGAGCAGAGACTCACCGACAGGGACCTGGACGATCTCTCCGGTGCGCTTGACCTCGTCGCCCTCTTTGATGCCGTTCGCTGCGCCGAGGAGCGCGACACCAACGTTGTCCTCCTCGAGGTTGAGGACCATGCCTTGGACGTTGTTAGGGAACTCGAGGAGCTCGCCCGCCATCGCCTGAGAGAGGCCGTGGACGCGAGCGATACCGTCACCGGCAGAGAGCACGGTTCCAGTCTCGCTCTCCTCGATGTTCTTGTCATAGTCTTCAATCTGCTTGCGGATGATCCGGCTGATCTCTTCGACCTTGATCTCCATAAGAGGCTCTCCTTGTGAGGGCGATGGCCTCAGCGGTACGCGTGAGCGTGGCTAAGTGAGGCGCTGTGAGGATGTGTTTAGGATGGGGAAGTGTAGCCGACGGGCCAGGAGGCGTGACGGCAGCTTGATAGAGGCTTAAAGGGCAGCGCGGAGCCGATCCTCAAGGCCGTTCAGACGAGCCCTTAGGCTCCCGTCGATGACCTTGCCATCGACGCGGGTGATCACCCCGCCGATCAAGTGCTCATCGACGCGTCGCTCAATGATGACCTCTTTGCCGGTGTGCTTACTGAGGGTGGCCTTGAGCTGGTTCACCTCAACGTCACCGAGCGGAGCCGCAGAGATCACCTCAGCGCGCACACGACCGAGCCGGACGTCTACGAGGTGATGATAGTGCTCAATGATCGCGCTCAATAGACCAATTCGTTTGCGGTCAATGAGGAGCTTGATGAAGTTCTGGCAAGTAGGCCCAATGGTCACGCGAGACATGAGCTCGCTGATCACTTTTTTACGCGCCTCGACGCTCACGCGTGGGTGCGTCATGATCGTGCTGAGCTCAGCGGACTGACCGAAGAGCTTGTGGACACGGTTGAGCTCTTGACCAAGACCGTCGAGGTTTTTTTTCTCTGTGGCAATCTCGATAAGAGCGATCGCGTAGCGCTCAGCGATTGTGATCTCACGCATGAGTGTTCTCCTATGTGAGTTGAGAGGCGCTTAGGCGCCGAGGTCCTCGACCTGCTTGATGAAGTCTTGAGTGAGTCGCTGGTGGTCTTGAGACTTAACATCACTCTTGAGGAGGGCCTCAGCCTTCTCCATCGCGAGGTCAATCAGCTCAGACTCGATCTTACGGGTGAGCGCGATCAGCTCATTCTCGGCGGCGCGCTGCGCGTCAGTGGCGAGGCGCTCAGCTTCACGCTTACCTTCCTCGATGAGCGCTTGGCGCTCCTCTTCACCTTGTGAGCGATACTGCGCGACGAGGGCCTCTCGCTCCTCCTCGAGCGCGCTGATCATCCCCTCATATTTGTCATGTAGCCCTTGGGCTGCCTCGAGCGCTTTACGAGCCGCCTCAATCTCTTTGGTGATCGAGTCAGCGCGGTTGGCGAGCCCTTGCAGGATCGGCTTCCTTGCGAAAATGACGATCAACGCGATCAAGAGCGTGAGGTTGATGAGGTGATTCATCCGGAGGTCTTCACCGCCTGAAGCGAAGACGGGTGAGCTAAGGGCGGTCATCAGGATCAGCGCGAGGGTGTTCTTCATCATCTTATGCACCTAGGACCTTCGCTTTAATCTCTTGCGCGAGGGCGTCGACCTGTGAGAGCGCGTCGGTACGGGCGCTCTCGAACTGGTCATTGATCTTCTTAGATTGCTCCGCGAAGCTCGCCTCAGCGTCCGTGCGAGCTTGGCCTACGCGGAGCTCCTTATCGTCGAGCCCCTCAACCCTCAAACCTCGGCGGACCTCTTGCGCTTCAGCGCGAGCCGCTGCGCTCAAGTCCTCATAGCGAGCCTCAAGCTCGGTAGCCTTGTCTTGGAGCTCTTTACAGCGGTCCATCGTTTGGCTTGTACGGCCATCTCGGGCGTCTACGTCCTCGAGATATGGCTTGAATACGAGCCTCTTGAGGAGCTGATGGAGGACAACAAAGGCCGCGAGAACGACGAGTGAAGTGAGGTCAACATCTAAGCGGATATTTCCTGATGACTGTAAGAATTCAGTCGAGAGAACCTGCATTATTCCTCTCAATGCGCCATATTTGGGGGGGGATAAGGTGGCGAGAACCTAGCATGATGCGCTAAAGGCGTCAATGTAGATGTCTTTTTTTACGATGTATGCGACACTTTGGCTCGATTTGTTCATATCTTGCAGACGCTTACGGGTGAGGCGCTTGAAGTCTTGCTTGCGTCGGGTCAGCGATGTGAAACGAAAGGCGCGTCCTGTGTCCCGAAGCGCTTCATATATTCGGCCCGAGCTTGATCAGCGTCTGCCTCATCCGTGAAGGGCCCAACCCTAACTCGATAGATGGGTTGCCCTTTGCTCTCCGCGGACTGAATATAGACCTGGTCTTGATACTCACCAAGGCGCTTAGAGATCGACCGTACAAACTTAATCGCCTCAGCGCGCTGGCGAAAGGCCTTCACCTGGAGGTTAAAGCTCCCTTTTGACGCGCCTTGAGCGTCAGGCTTCTGAGCGTCTCGTACCGTCACGTCTCGTCGCTCTGCCTTCTCGCGCTCCACTCGCTCGCGCTCTGCCTTCTCGCGCTCCACTCGCTCGCGCTCTGCCTTCTCGCGCTCCACTCGCTCGCGCTCTGCCTTCTCGCGCTCTGCCTTCTCGCGCTCCAGCTTCTCGCGCTCTGCCTTCTCGCGCTCTGCCTTCTCGCGCTCTGCCTTCTCGCGCTCTGCCTTCTCGCGCTCCAGCTTCTCGAGCTCCGCCTTCTCGAGCTCCGCCTTCTCGAGCTCCAGCTTCTCGCGCTCCGCCTTCTCGCGCTCCACCCGCTCGCGCTCCGCCCGCTCGCGCTTCAACGCGTTATGGTCAACAGGGTTAGGCGCTAGGCTCTGCGTGAGAGACAGCTTCGTTTTATCTGTCTTAGCAGGCGGGATCAAGGTTGGCGCTTGAGGGGTAGAGGGTAGCCTCACGCCGATCGGGATGATTGGATCCTCGACAGGAGGGAGGATCGAGGGAGCGTCGGAGAGTGGAGCGAGCGCGCTCCCTGTCCAGACGAAGCGCGTCTCTCCCAAGGTGAGAGGTCTCTCGAGCCTGCTCTGTTTCACCGTCGAGGGGCGGCGTGACTCACCAAGCCAGACCCCAATATACAGTAAGATCAGCGCAGACACAGCGAGCGTGATGACCCGTCGTAGCGGTCTAGGCTCAGTCACCTCTCGCTGTCCACTCCAGTCTCGTTGCATAGCGATCTCAATCCTTTAAGGGTCGCCTCATCTTTTAAAGAGAAAAGGTCCCGATGACAAGCAGACGGCCACTGTTCAGCGCGCCTAAGGGTTTTTTTGCGTCGATGAGGGGCGCTTGACGTCAATCCAGCGCCTCACCTCTTGGAGCGCGGGCTTGCCACGCAGGGTGTACCAAGCGTCATGGGGACCTCCTAGCCCCCACCATGTCCAGAGGAAGGCCCCTGCGAGGCGGGCGTCATGAGCCCACGTCTCACGAAAGGCCCAAAATGAGTCCAGCTGGGTCTGGGCGCTCACCTGACTCGACGCGTGATCATGCCATGGGGTGATCGCGCCCGCCCTGTGGCTTGGGTAGCCTAGCTCTGTAAAGAGCAAGGGGACGCGTAGCCCGCTCCGCTCATGCCAGTCATGTAACGCCCACCTGACGTGGGCCCAGCGACGCCTGAGCGACGCTCGGGTGTGATCAGGGTCACTCGCCAGCTCATAATACGCGCTGATCCCTATAAGATCGAGCTCACCCCAAAAGGGTACTTGATCATAGTGGTCCCAGTTCGCTGAGTACGTGAGGACCCCAGCGTATTGAGCCCGGACCTCTTGGATGAGCGCGCGCCACTGTCGCGTGTCCGACTCAAGCGATGAGAGCTCACTCCCAACCGAGAGCCCCCACACGCCAAGCTCTTGCGCGAGGGCTGTGTAGTGAGCGATCATCTCTCGATATGAGACCCACCAGCGAGCAGGGTCTCGAGGGGCGAGCTTCCCCCTCCACTCACCCTCTGCGCGACTCTCAACCCAAATGATCGGAAACAAGAGCACCTTGAGCCCAAGCGCGTGCGCCCTCTGTATGACTCTCTTTACGACATCATCCGGGGTCGCCTCTGTGTGATTAGAGGTGAGGGTGACGCTCCTGACGTCTTGTTGGGCCCACTGGACAACCACCGAGACGTGCGTGAAGCCCTCTTGTGAGAGCTCCCACAAGAGCTGCTCATAGCTCATGCCAAGCTCAGGGAGCTCAAAGTAAAGCGTCAGGGCTGCGCCCTTAATGGGAGCGAGCCCCTCAGGGTCACGCGCCTCGCAGAGGCCATAGGAGAGGCAAATGAGCCCCACGCTGAGCCAAAGTGAGCGGAGCTTATAGAGTAAAGCTGACACCCTCACGCGCCATGTCGACCTCGATCCCGAGCGCCTCCGCCTGTGGTCTATAGTGTGCGAGCTGCTCATCAAGGAAGGTGTCGTCGTGCTCAGGGTCATGGTGGAAGAAGAACAGGTGCTTTACTTGAGCCGCCTCGGCGATGCGGAGCGCCTCGCTGTAGGTTGAGTGTCCCCAGCCCACGCGGGTCGTGAACTCTTCGTCTGTGTACATTGAGTCATAGATGAGCGCGTCCGCGCCACGGGCGAGCTCGATGATGTTCTCATCGAGCACACCGCTCAGGTCATGCTCGGTGTCAGTGGTGTAGACCACCGAGCGCCCACCGTAAGAGAGGCGGACCCCAAGGCATCCATTCGGGTGGTTGAGGGGAGCGGTTCGCACGCTGAGCGCGCCCATCTTCAGCTCACTGCGTGGCTCGAGCTCTTGGAAGCTGATCTCCGAGCGCATGATAGAGAGAGGCACTGGGAAGTTAGGTGAGGTCATCTGGGCTTCTAAGATCTCTTTAAGGCTCAAAGACCCCTTAGGTTCGCCATAAAATGTGACCTTATTGCCAGGGATGAAGGCGGGGGTAAAGAACGGGATCCCTTGGATATGATCCCAGTGAAGATGGCTCAGGAACAGGTGAGTCTCTACTCTCCCGCCACGCTTCATCAGGTCGCTACCCAGACGCCTCAGCCCGGTGCCTCCATCAAGGGCGACGCTCGTCCCACCGCCTTGAACCTCGACACAAGAGGTGTTCCCACCGTACCTCATCGTGTCTGGGCCAGGTGACGCGATGCTCCCTCGGACCCCCCAAAAAGTTACCTTGAGGGGGTCTGCGCTGTGGGTTTGATTCTGTAGCTCCGTCATTGATCAACACCTTGCTGAGAAAAAACGCTCAAGCCCTTATTGCGCACGTTCACAGAGCTTTGTGCAAGCCTTAACCCCACCCCTGAGGCACTCTTTGCGGTAGGACCGGCTCTTTTGTTGCTTCTTTCTTGCCTCACAGGTCTCAACGATCAGGTTAACACGACGAGCGAAAGGGGAGGCGAAATCGAATCGAGTAGGCACGCTACGTTGCTTAAAGCGCTGTATACGCTCAGAGTCACGAGCGAGCTGAGCCCAGCAGGCCTCTGCGCAACGCCCCTCACCCTCAATAGGCCTCGTGACGGCGTCAGGGAGGGGGTCTGTGCGCTTATCTTGCGTGCGCTTCGTAGACCTCGACTTGGCTGACGATCGGGCGCTCGAGCGGGAGCGGGTTCGGGAGTGAGCGGAGGAGGCGCCTCCCGCCAAGAAGCAACCCCTTGGGGTCCACCACGCGCCTGGCTGACTCGAGTGAAGCCACTGATATCGAACACCAAACACATCCCAAGGGTCCTTGGCTTTAACCCGCTTACAGCCCACGCTCTTTGAGCCCTTGACCAGCACAGGTGAGCCCTCAGCGACCTTTTGCTCAAGGTCAAGACAGCTCTCACGAGTCTGACGGCACGCCGTAGAGTCTGAAGGTTTCCCTTGGAAGAGCTCTTGATAACACATGCAGTGCCACGTGTCTTTAACGCGGGACCGAGCGCGACCCCGAGCGCTTGCGCGACCTGTTGAGGGTGCTGAGGTGACCTTGGCGCGTGAGGAGCGCTGGAAGTCACTCGGTAAGTCACGGGGTGGAGGCCTGAGGATCTCTCGGCATCGAGCGTGACTCTCAGCGAACAGGTAGGTCTTCGGGCCCATAGGTGCGCCGTCGCATTTAATGCGCATCTTTCCATGTGAGCTGAGCTTGGTGTAACAGCCTTGAGCGAGGAGCTGAGCAGGGTGGGTCGTCGCGTTAATGTCATCACTCAACTCACAGCTCTGGGTGGACTCATTAAGGAGCCACCACATGCGCGTCCCTTGGGCGCTCGCGCTGGAGGTGTCACTCGTCGAGGCGCGAGAGATCTTGATCGGCGCGAGCTCAAGGGTGGCGCCTGCGCTGTCCGCTGAGCGTTCGTTAACCGCGCTCGGCTCAGCGTCTCTTCGACCTGCTTCTACGCGGGCTGAGCTGACGAGCTTTGAGACCACCGAGGTCTGCGCTTTAGGGATCGCTTTGATCTGCGTAGCGCTCACATCAGGGCAGATACATTGAAGGTACTCTTGTCCGCTTGGCGCGCAGGTCTGTGCGCCTTTTCCTCCCCCAATGCAGGCGCATTCAACGCTTCGACCGGGGACACACCACGGCTCAGAGCACCCGATCATCGAGAGCGCTCCGATGAGCAGGCTACAGAGGAGCGTCATAACGTGTGAGCTGAGAGGGTCTCGCATTGCACCAAAACTGTGGAGGCGATTAAAGGTTGCCCATCTTATCTAAATCGGTGAGAGTTTCAAGACCTCAATCACCCTCTTCTATGAGCGCGTGGCGCTTTACCAAAGGGGGCGCTCCGAGACTCAAGGAGGGCTCGAATGTCGATGATCAAGACCACCCCCCGCTGGGCGTTGATGCTCATCACGCTCCTCGCGACCCCGATTTCTACATCCTGCGCGAGCCCAGCGACGAGCCCTGAGAGCTCTGCGAGCAGTCAGCCTACCTCACCTCAGCACCCCACCAACCCAAGCGCGCAGGGGGCGCCCTTGACCCCTCAAGGGCGCTCGAGCTCAGTCGCGATCTTCGCGGGGGGGTGCTTTTGGTGTGTGGAGTCTCACTTAGAGCCTCTCAGAGGGGTGAAGGCGGTGATCTCCGGTTACACAGGAGGCACAGCGACTCGGCCAAGCTACAGCATGGTCTCAGCAGGTCAAACCGATCACGTTGAGGCGGTGTGGGTTGAGTTCGACCCAAAGGTCATCAGCTATGTCGAGCTCTTAGATGCGTTCTGGCGCTCCATTGACCCTACCCAACGCGATGGGCAGTTTGCTGACAGAGGACCGCAGTACCTTACGGCGATTTTCTATATTGATGAACAGCAGAAGCTCACCGCCCAGCGCTCTCGTGACGCGCTCAGCGCGAGCGGCACCTTTAAAAAAGCGATCTTCACCCCGCTCCGGAGCGCGTCTCTATTTTGGCCGGCTGAGGCCTATCATCAGGACTACTACCGTAAGAACCCAGCGCATTATAAGCGATATTATGAGGGCTCTGGACGGGGGCCTTTTCTCCGGAGAGTGTGGGGGAGGTGAGCGTTAGCGTTTCTTATTTTTTTTGCGCGCCGCACGCTCGCTCTTACGCTTGGCCTTCGCTTTATTCTTTTGCTTATCGCTCTTAGGCGCCTTGGGACCACTTGAGGGGGTGCCGGGGGGCAGGTAGCCAGAGGGGAGGTTGGGGAAGCCACCGCCCATCCCCCCATCTCCGCCCATCCCAGGGAAGCCACCGCCCATCCCAGGGAAGCCACCACCCATCCCAGGGAAGCCACCGCCCATCCCTGGGAAGCCACCGCCCATCCCAGGGAAGCCACCACCCATCCCACCCGGTCCTCCAAGCTCACCAAACATCTCTTGGAGGTTCATTCCCTTCAACTTCTGGAGCTGAGCGAACTGCTTGAAGCCTGGGATCTTGTTGAGGAGGCCACCGCCGCCTGGGGCGCCGAGCGCGCCCATAAACTTGCGCATCATCTGGAAGCGACCGACGAGCTCAAGGACCTCATCTGTCTTCACTCCTCCACAGCCACGCGCGATTCGATCAGCGCGGCCCTGCTCCTTAGTGATCAGGTCGGGGTTGCTCCGTTCGCTCTTCGTCATTGAGTTAATCATCGCCTCGACGCGCCCGAGCTGTTTCTCATCAAGGTTAACCCCCTCGGGGAGCCCACCTCCAAAGAACGGCATTTTCTCAAGCAGGTCGGAGAGTGACCCCATCTGCTTGATCATCTTGATTTGGTTGAGGAAGTCCCACATGTCGAACTGACCAGAGAGCATTTTCTTAGCGTCTTGCTCAGCCTGCTCTTCATCAACGACTTTCTCAAAGTCTTTCATGAGCCCAACGACGTCCCCAAAGCCCATGATACGGCTCGCGAGCCCATCTGGGCGGAACTCTTCAAGCTCCTCGAGCCCCTCACCCATCCCAAGGAACTTAATCGGCTTCCCCGTCACGCTCTTAATCGAGAGCGCCGCTCCACCACGGGCGTCACCGTCGAGCTTGGTGAGGATAAAGCCGTCGATCCCGATCTCCTCGTCAAAGGTCTTGGCGGTGTTGACAGCGTCTTGACCAATCATCGCGTCGACGACGAGCAGGGTGTTCTGTGGGCTCGTCTTGTCCTTGATGCTCTTGAGCTCATTCATCAGCTCCTCGTCGATCGCGAGGCGCCCCGCGGTGTCGAAGAGGATGACGTCTCGCTCATGTTCATCTGCGTACTCAAGCGCTCGCTCACAGATCACGGGAGGGGCGGTGTCTGCGAGGTGAAACACGGGGACCTCAAGGCGCTCGCCGAGCACCTTAAGCTGATCAACCGCCGCAGGCCGATAAATATCAGCGGCGACTAGGAGCGGGCGCTTGCCCTCCTCGATCAGCCTGCGCGCGAGCTTCGCGGTGGTGGTCGTCTTCCCTGCCCCCTGCAGGCCGATCATCATAATCTTAGAGACCTTCGCGGACAGCTCAAGCTCCGTGTCTGCGGGCCCCATCAGCGCCTCGAGCTCTTGTTGGCAGATGTGGATGAAGTGATCACCAGGGGTCACTTGCATCTTCTCGCCCTCTTTCTTCACCGAGAGCTGGACGACCTCACCGAGCGCCTTCTCTTTAACGCTCTTAATGAAAGCGCGCACGACCTTGAAGTTGACGTCTGCCTCTAGAAGGGAGCGCCTCAGCTCGCTCAGCGCCTCCTCAATGTTCTCCTCGGTGAGCGTCCGCTTCCCTTGAATACGCTGCTTAACGGAGCGGAATCCGCTCGAGAGCTCCTTGAGCATAACGGTCTACCTCGATCGCAAATGAGCACGGTGCCACGCGCGCTGATGTGGGTTGATTCTGTTGTTTTATTCGTCTATTTAGCCGAGCTTACCCTAACAACCCCCCACGAAATGTCAAGGAGCTGAGATGAGCGACCTCACCTCACCGCTCAGCCCCGATCAGGCTGAGCGTTCATCCACACCTCAGCTCATTACTCAGCTTGAGGCTGAGGGGCTCTGGATCTTCATGAAGCCTGCGAGGTGGCTGTCTCACCCTGATGGGAGCGAGCGACCTGACCTTATCAGCTGGGCGAGGGGACTCGAGCGCGCTCCTAAGGGTTTGACGCTCGTGCACAGGCTTGATTATGGGACCTCAGGCCTCCTCTGTTGCGCGAGCGACCCAGAGGGCGCGGCGCGCTGGGGCGGGCGATGGGCGTCTGGGCAGGTCGCGAAGCGTTACCTTGCGCTCGCGGAGGGTAAGCTGAGCGCGAAGGGGACGATCTCTCGCCCCCTCAAGGATGGGCGAAGAGGTAAGTCGCTCAAGGCTAAGACCCGCTTTCACAGGCTCCTCCAGCTTAAGGGTTGCGCGCTCCTTGAGGTGATGATTGAGCAGGGTAGAAAGCATCAGATCCGTAGGCATCTACAGGGGATCGGCTCAGGGGTTGTCGGAGATCGACGTTACCCTCCTCACCGCAGGACCCCGCTCCGTGGCGCGCCAGATCGCCTCTGGCTACACGCGAGCGCTCTCACGCTCCCGATCGGCCCTGAAGGGCTAACGATCACAGCGCCGCTCCCCTCAGAGCTCAGGGCGCACGTGGAGTCGATCGTTGAGCCAGAGGAGCTCAGCTCACTCCGAACCGCCCTCAGCGGGCTCACTTGAGGGCTCACTTGAGGGCTCACTTGAGGGCTCACTTGAGGGCTCACTTGAGGGCTCGACCTGACCCCCTGAGGCAGGGCTCACGTTCAGCGAGGCGACCTGAGGGCTAAAGCTGAGTGAGAGGTGGAGCTCGCTAGGCATAAGCATGCGTCGCCCCGCGAGCCGTTGTGAGGTGGAGGACGTGAGCTGACGGAGGAGCTCATTGAGGTCACCACGATAGCGACGGAGGTCGGCGTCCCAGGTCTGTGCCCCCTCGACCCACGGGCTGACCTTACCGTTCACACCCGCGAGCGCCTTAAAGCCCTCTGTCAGCGCGTGATGTAGCTCAGCGCTCAGCTCAGGTGAGAGCGACGTAGGGAGGGGTAGCGACAAGTGAACGCTCATGGTCGCCTGTGGCTTCATGCTCGCTCGGCGCTCCTCTAGCTGATCTAAGAACACCTCTACACGAGGCAACATGACATCTCGTAGAGGCTCGCTGACCGAGTCAGGTCCCCAAACCGCGAGCGGGACACTGAAGAACACCGCTAAGGAGGAGAGGACAAACAGCCCCTTCGTGAGCATGAGAAGGCTCGAGAGCGCGCTACGTGAGTCAATTAAGTTAAGGAGCGCCTCAAGCGTGTTGAGCGATGCGCGCTTAGAGCGGACGATCGACCAGCCTTCAGGGCAGTACAGCTCGAGGAGGAGACACAGCGCCTCTATGCTGAGCTGATCATAACTCGAGACGCGGAAGCGCTCCTTAGGTCGGACATTGATCACTCGAATTCGGAGGCGATTACAGCTCGGGTCAACCCCAAACGCCTCTAGGCCTGGGTAAAGATACAGGCGCTGATCGGCGACCAGTCGGCGCTTCGCCTCCACAAGCTGCCGAGTGAGGTTTACGACCTCGTCTAGGCGCACGACACGCCGATCTTGAAGTGGTCGTAAAGGCTTCAGGTAGCTGACCTCACAGCGCTCAGCGCTCAGCTCAACCCGATCTACAGGGTGGAAGTCTGCGAAGGGCCTCATCTTGAGCCCCTCAATGTTCCCTTGACCGACACCCTCGACAAAGTAATGAGACAGCGGGATCTCATGCCCCTGTTCGCCTATGGAGAGCTTAGGCTCGCTCAGGCTGTCAAGCGAAGGCCCATCAGGGTCGTGCGCGTGTGGGTTACTTGAGCTGAGTGAGGTCATAGGTCAGCCTTTGGGTGTCGGTTTGGTTAAATAAAATACGGATCTCAATACGACGACTGAGGGCGGGTTGCTCTTGGCCCTGTTGGTTTGTGATCGGTCTCCCTTCACCAAAGGCTCCCGCGAAGAATAGACGCTCATATCGGGCGCGCTCAGACGGGCGTTTTTTTTTGAGCAGGTAGTTCAGGGCTGCGAGCGCGCGATCGGCTGACAGAGCCCTGTTCTCGGCGCCTTTACCCTCAGAGCTCGTGTGTCCTTCAATCATGACCCCCTCGATGAGGTCTTTATGTTGCGGGTTATTGAGCACGAGGCTGAGCCCTTTAGAGACCTCATCGAGCTCACGCATCCCTTGCTCCGATAAGAGCGCTTCACCGACCCCAAAGAGGATCTCGCTCTTCATCGTGATCTTCCCTCCCTCTTTGTCTACGCTCACGCCTTGAGCGTTCGCCTGTTTGAAGGCGTCAGAGAGGCTTGTCATCACGCTCTGCTGACGTTCTTTGAGTGCCTTGAGCTCCGACGTGAGGCTCGCGACCTGCGCGTCGAGCTGGTCATTTTTACTCTTCAGTTGCTCTTGGTCATCTAGGAGCCGACGCTTATCACCGAGCAGGGCGTCTTGCTCACGCTCTAGTCGCTCCTTTTGGGTGAGGAGCTGGGCGCGCTCAGCGGCGATGCTCTTCTTGTCAGCGCTCAGCTGATCACGCTCGGCGCTGAGGCTATCACGCTCTGCGCTGAGGCTATCACGCTCTGCGCTGAGGCTATCACGCTCAGCGCTGAGGCTATCACGCTCTGCGACCAGCTTCTCTTTATCAGCGAGGAGCTGAGCGCGCGCCATGGTGAGCGAGTCTCGGTCAGCGCTGAGCACGTCTCGCTCCGCGATGAGGCGAGCCTTATCTCCTAAGAGCGCCCGCTTCTCAGAGCTCAGCTCAGAGGCCTTAACGCTCAGCGCCTCCTCGCGACGCTTGAGCTCGGTGAGGTTAAGGTTCAGCGAGACCATCTCCGCTTGAGCGCTCTTAAGCTCGTCGGTCTTGAGCTGGAGCGCTACCCGCTCGTTGTCGAGCGCGGTGGTGACCTCGCTGTAGTTTGAGACAAAGAAAATGACCGCTAAGAACAAGACGAGCACGAGCGCGCTCATGAGGTCAACGATGCTTGACCAGGGGTCTTCAGGGATCAGGTTACCGGACTCGTCATACATCCTGAGCCCCCTCTGTTTCGTCTCCCGCCTCTGCCTGCTCTTCACCCGGTAAGCCGAGGGCGGTCAGCGGGAGGGTCTTTAAGGAGAGTGGCCCCTCGGGGCTCGCTTGATCAGGCGTCTTGGTCGCAGTGGCTTGAGCGTCGACTAGCCTCTTGAGGAGCTCATTTTGCTCTCGGACTAGGGCGACAAGCTCAGCGAGCTCGTGTCTATCAGAGGTGACAGGTCGCTCCTCATCACGCTCTGCGACCTCATCCGGCTCAGCTTGGGGAGACGAGGGCTCGTCGATTGGGAGCTGGAGCGGGGCGCTTGCGCCGAGCGCGAGGGGGAGCTCCCTGATCGCGGAGGCGACCTGACCGAGCATCTCTTGAAGGTGCTCTTTGGCGAGGTTGTTCTGTTGCCACATGACCTCACGGAGCGGGTGTGGTCGAAGCAGAGCGCCTGGCTTATTGTCGAGGAAGGCTTGCTGTTCAACTTGATAGACGAGGCGAGGGTCTGCGCGGGCTATATAATCTAGGACCCGGCGCTTGAAGCTCCCCTCAATAGACAGGGTACAGAGGCGAACCAACAGCGAACCAAACAGGGCGCTCAGGCTCGTCCAGAAAGCGCTACCCATACTCGGGAGGGCCTCTTTTACGCCCTGCTGAATTTGTTGAGCGGACCCCCCAAAGGGGATCAAGGCGAGGGCGAGGGTTAACCCAATGAAGGTGCCGAGCAGCCCGAGCATCATGAGGATGGAGGGGAGCTGTACCCAGAGCTGAGTCTTGCTGGGGTTTGGAGGCAGGAGGTCATCGAGCGCGTAGCTCAAACGAATAGAGCCCTCGCGCTCAAAGTCGAGCTTCGCTTGGGCGAAGATCTTAGACCAGCGGTCGAGCTCCCCACGGAAGCGAAAGAAGCGGACCACTTGGCTGAGCGCGACGAGCCCGAGGAGCGCGGTGAAGGACTGGTTGATGAGATTAGAGCGGTCACTCCAAGCGATCAGGGCGAGCGTCTCCCACATTGGGGGGCCTCCTTGGTTTAAGGTGAGTTGTCTTGATGACGAGTAGCAGCGAGAGAGATCAGCTCAGCGCAGACGCTGATCGCGATCTCATGTGGAGTCTGAGCGTGAATCGGGAGCCCAACAGGGCAGTGGACAAGGTCGAGGAGCTCAGGAGTAGCCCCGCGCTCCTTAAGACGCCTCTTAAAGCGCCCCCATTTCCCATGGCTCCCAATCATCCCAAGATAGCGGAGCGCTCCACGCTCGAGCTGTGGGAGTAAGAGGCTTAAGAGCCTCTCATCGAGCTGATGGTCATGGGTCATGATAAGCGCGATTGAGGCTGGGGGGAGAGGGTGAGCCCGTAGCCAGCTCTCAGGGTCTTCACAGCACAAAGAGATCGAGTCCGTAAAGCGCTCTGGGTTGGCCCAATCTGGGCGCTCATCGATGACCTGCACCTGATAAGAGGAGAGGAGGCTCAGGTGAGCGCTGAGGGCCTGTGAGACGTGGCCGGCGCCAAAAATATAGAGGGGGGTGGGTGATAAGTAGCGCCTCAAGAGCGCCGTCATCTTGCCACCACAGCACATCCCGAGCTCATGGGTGAGGTGAGCGCTCACCTCGGCGGTGAGCCGATGAGCGGGCGCGCTTAGGAGCGCGCGAGCCTCCTCAACGACGAGGCGCTCAAACGCGCCTCCACCGACCGTCCCGACCTGCTCTGAGGCGCTGACCCACATCTGAGCGCCCTCAAGGCGGGGCGTCGACCCCCCGGTGCTGGTCACCGTCACACAGACAAAAGGGAGCCCTCTCTTGGCCCACGCTGTCGCTTGAATTAAATCGAGCGCTCCGCTCATGAGACGGCTCCTCTCCTCACTGCTCAGCTCATGATCGACACCCTAAAAGATATTGATAGGCTTGTCATCGCTAGATCATCATCGAATCAAAACGACTAGCTGAGCGCTGAGAATAACGCTCGATTTTTGCGTGTCGCTTGTGTACACCTGAGCACCAAACAGGGAATAAAACGACCTGTTTTTAAGTGATCAAGACGCGGTTGAGCGATGATCCGCTCACCCAACTAACCCAACACATCAGGAGAAACACGCATGATGAGAGCACTCACCGCCCTCTGCTGTCTTTGCCTAGGGAGCGCGGCCTTCGCGCAGGCCCCAAACGTCAAATCACCGATAAAAAAGCCCCTCATGAAGCCTCAGAAGGTCAAGCTCCCACAGCTTAACCCTAAGCTTGGTAAGAAATTTAAGGTTGGTGGGGCAGGCGCTAAGGTGGCCGACGCGAGCTCGTTACCCCCTGTGACAGGTAAAGACGGCCTGATCGCGCGAGTGAATGGGGTTGGGATCCCCCTCGCTGAGTTCACGATCCAGTACGATCGCTTCGCTGAGAGCTTTAAGTCACGTAAGCGCCCAATGCCACTCCGCCTCGCAGAGCGCTACCGTAAGACGATCACGAAGCGCCTCGTCAATGAGGAGCTGATTCGTCAGGAGGCCGCGCGACAGAAAATCGCGCCGACGCCAGCTCAGCTCGAGGAAGAGCTGACGAGCTATAAGGCGATGTTTAAGACTGAAGAGCGCTTCGCTCAGTACCTTAAGAGCGCCAAGATCGACCTAAAAAAGGTGAAGTCCAACCTCACTCAGACCCTCCTCTTGAAGCTCTTACTCGAGAAGAACCAGGTCGCGCAGATCACAGACGCCGAGATCCAAAAACACTATGAGAAACAGCGTGACCGCTATGAGGTGAAGGAGAAGGTTCGCGCGAGTCACATCCTCCTTAAGGTTGAGAAGAGCGCGACCCCTGAGCAGGTTAATCAAGCTCGTGAGAAGGCGGTCGCGCTCACCAAACGCGCCCGCGCAGGAGAGGACTTCGCGGCGCTCGCTAAAGCGAACTCTGAGGGCCCAACCGCCTCTAGGGGGGGGGACCTGAACTACTTCGCGCGCAACCGCATGGTAAAGGAGTTTGACGAGAAGGCCTTCGCGATGAAGATCGGAGAGGTCTCCGACCCTGTTCGCACTCGCTTTGGTTGGCACGTGATCAAGCTCACCGATCGCAAGCAGGCCCACACCCGATCCTTTGACGAGGTGAAGAGCAACATCAAGCGGATGCTTGAGGGTCGCGCTCAGCGCAAGGCGCGCTCAGAGCTCATGAAGACCCTCCGTGCGAAGTCGAAGATTGAGCGCTATCTGCCAGAGGTGAAGCCTGAGGCGAAGAAGCCCCTCGAGCTGAAGCCTAAGAAGCCAGCACCTAAGCAGTAAGCTCAGCGGTAAGCTCGACGCTGTAGCTACCGTCAACTCCACCGCGCTAGCCTAATTCTCAGTGAGGTGGAGCGCTCGCTTAAAAAATCACCTTGACCTCATACGGTGGGGGTGCTACTACTCAGCCATTCGTCGGGGCCGTAGCTCAGCTGGGAGAGCGCTTGACTGGCAGTCACGAGGTCAGGGGTTCGATCCCCCTCGGCTCCACTCGAAATAAGCGAGGCGACCATCTGGTCGCCTTTCTTATTTTCTGTACGCGCTCACTCTATGGGAGCGCAGCGCTCAGCGGGGGCCTGGTTGAGTGACCAGTCATATGTGAGGTAGCCGACTGGCGTCGAGTCTCTGAGGAGCGTAGCGCGCAGAGGCTCCTTGAGATAGGTTGACATCCAGACCTTGACGCCTCCTGAGGCCTGAAAGTCTTGAGCGTACCACTTAAAGATCATCGAGATCGCCCTTGGAGCGCGCTGGAGGCGCTGTCTGACAGGGTCATTGACGAAGCTCCGAGCGACCTGATCGAGCTGAGCGTCGAGCGTGGTGGGTAAGAAAGGCGTTGAGGCGAGCGGTGGACAGGAGGCGCTCGCGCAGTTTAACGCGGCGTGGACACGAGGGTCTTTGAAGCGAGGCCGAATCAGCTGGTGCTCAAGCTCATCGAGTGACCTCCTCTGACCCGCCACCTCAAATCTTTTCTCTTTGAAGATCGCGTAAGGAGCTCCTGGGAGCGCTCCCTTAACGCTCTTCACCGGCCAGAGCTCAGCGACCCGCGCCAGCATGAGCGTGTTATAGGCGTTGACCCAGTACGCGAGCTCCTCGTGTGGGCTGAGGTTCGTGGGCAGAGGGGGCTTGAGTCGCTGAAGCTGTCGTGAGAGCGGAGAGATCGGATCAGCCAGCTGAGCCTTAATCAGCGCATAGCACACCCCCTCAGGCCGTTGACTGAGCGCTAACAGCTCTGTGAGAGGCGCGTAAAATGAGGGGTCTTGAGGTGAAGGTCCGCCCACCTGCTCAGCTGAGACAGACGAACGTGAGCAACCTAGCGTGAGGAGAGCGCTCAACAAGAGCGAGCGCCCCCCGCTCAATAAAGGGGCTCGAGGGGTCGCCCTGTGTGAGCTCAGTGCCCCTGCTCCACGCTCGCGCTCGCCTGCGCTTGGGTGACCGCGCCCCACTCACGGTGATAGACTCGCGCCTGATCTAACATCTGCTGAAAGACGACCCGCTCTTGCTCATCGGGTGAGTCTTGAATCAGAGGACGGAGCTGACTGATCACGTCTACGAGCCGATCACAGAGGAAGACGAGAGGCTCAGGGGAGCAAGAGGCGCGAGACTTACCCGCGTACTGCTCACGGTAGCTCTCAAAGATAGACTGAGCCTCGGTGACGAGGGCCTGGTACCACTCATCAAAGCCAAGCGACTCTTGGGCGTTGGCGATCGCCTTCACCTCCTCCCGATAGAGCGAGAGGTTCTGTGAGACGAGCTCGATGTTCTTGGCGTGATGCTCACCTTGAAACCCGCTCGAGGTGAGCCCGTTCATCTGCTCGAGGACCTCCGCTAAGCTCGCGACGACCCGCGACAGGGTGCTCTGTCGACGAGACGAGCGGGAGTGCCCTTGGAACTGATGACGGTAGACCGCGAAGCCTTGGTTTGCGATAGTCGCGAGTCGGCCAGCGACCTCCTCATCTTCGCCTTGAGTGACGCTCGTGTTGATCGCCTCGCGCTCAGCTCGATACAGCTCCGCGCGCTCTTTGAGGAGGGAGATATAGTTGTCGAGCTCCGCTTGAACCTCTGGCTTAATCTCTGCCCAGCCCTCATCCTCTTTGAGCTTATTGAGGTCGGTCAAGAGGCTCTCGGTGTCGAGCAACAGCTCAGCGAGGAGCTGGACGTCCCGCGTCCCACGAGACTGGCCTGCGAAGTGTCGCGCGTAGCGATCGTGGATGAGCCCTCCCCACTCGGTGCGGTGGAACATCTCACGAGCGAGGGGGCTCATCGCTTGTAGCTCACGGATCGCTTGCGCTTCGTTGCGATACAGCGTGCGCCGGGACGCGATCTCATCTCTGAGCGCTTTTTGATCCCCGCCACTCACAAGGCGGAGCGGGCGACCGAGCCCATCAAGGCTCTTGAGCCACTGGTCGAGCAGCTCAGGGCGTCGGCTCATTCGTGGGTGACCAGAGAACGCCGCGTCATAAAATGAGCTAAGCTGTTGGAGTGTGTTACGGATCTGTTGTGCGTATCGCTTAGCCTTCATGGGTCATCCTTGAGCTAGAGGGTCGGGAGGTGAACGGCCTTGTTCATATCAAAACGGCGGTTTGAAATCTTCTTGTTGCGCGCCTCTGAGTGTGAGGGGTTATCTTAAACACCTAGCGTCGATTGCAAAATCTTTAGACGATTTATCTCATAAAGCGAACGAGAGGAGCGCCATGAGCGGTCAAGAACAAGACATGGAGGAGGCCACCCCGTTAGGGGGTAACTGGTCAAGAGAGCGCGTGACGCTCGTGGCGTCCGTTTTCTTGGTGTATGCCTTATATTATCCGGTGACTCACTACGCGATTGATTTAACCCCGATCGACATGAGCACATGGGTCGACCGCACGCTCCCGCTCTCACCGCTATGGATCTTAATCTACGCGATGATCTACCCTGCGACGATCACCCCTCTGTTTGTGGTGACCCGCCCGCTCTTGTTCCGTCAGACCGCCTTCGCGTTCTTTATCAGCGCGTTGATCGGTCTCGTGTGCTTTGTATTGTTCCCAGTACATATGACCCTCCGCCCGAGCCTAGAGGCGGTGACAGGTGGGGGGTTCCTCAACTGGGGAGTACAGCTCTGTTATGCGGTCGATCAACCGAGCGGGTGCTTCCCTTCTTTACATGTCACCTACGCTACGATCGCCGCGCTAGAGTGCGCGCGTGGTGGTCGCTCATTAGGGAGGGTGATGTGGGTGGTCGCGATCTTGATCGACCTCTCTACGTTGCTCGTCAAACAGCACTTCTTAGCGGACGTGATCGCGGGTAGCGCGCTCGCCTTTGGGAGCGTGTGGTTGAGCCGAGCGGGGCTGATCAGCTGGCTCAGCCAGGCCGATGGCACGCGAGGCGAGCCGTCTGATCTGCGCCCCCTGCTGTACCCTAGCGTCTTCTTT
>Ga0181594_10001436_pt1 | contig 22148 bp, 44 predicted proteins | sample 071ome_18_FD_145603 | JGI IMG/M metagenome (GOLD analysis project Ga0181594, IMG submission 145603) | Coastal salt marsh microbial communities from the Groves Creek Marsh, Skidaway Island, Georgia - 071413BT metaG (spades assembly) | ecosystem: Environmental > Aquatic > Marine > Intertidal zone... | reverse complement strand
AGCGTAAGGAACCAAGTCCAAGCGTGTAAGCGCGTCCAAGATAGCCTCATGAACCTCCCAGCGAGAGCCACCGGGATTAGTCAGAATATGATCATAAGTATCCATGCGTCCGATTGCAATCCTCCGACCGTGCTGCTTTACAAACTGATCTTCTGGCCGACAAAAGGCGGCTCCATAAGCTACAGTATTGTCATGCAGCCGACGGTAAGCGACTGTTACATTGTATCGCTTGCTTCGATGGTAGAAGTAGCATACTCCAGTATCGTCGGGCAAAAAAGTTTCACGAGCGGCTGCCTGAAATTCTGCATGGTCCAAAAGAGAATCAATCATATTTCCCATTTTATACCTCGTGTGTGCGTGTGCTTATGCTTCGGCAGGAGTGAAAGCCTGCGCCAAGTGAGAGTAATACCAATCCTTGCCCATCACAGAAATCTCGATATTATAATCATTGATTTCATCGGACCAAGTAACATCCAGCAGACCCTGCTTATAAAGATCTAGAAGAGCCATGTTTTGTTCTGCCAATTCAGGCTCCTCCTTTACCTTTCGCAAGATAAACTCTTCAAAGTTATTTTCACTCATTCTTCCTCCCCTTCCTCATCTTCATCATCCCACTCGATCTCATCTTCCTGGAAAAAGACAACATCACCATTATGATACTGCGCTTCTCCCTCAAAAGCCATGCCCTCTTCTCGCCATGAAGCATCGAAGGTAAGATCCGGCCATTCTGTTGTGATATACTCGTAAAAAGCAATCGGTGGCGACCAAGCAGTATCAAAGTTATAAACAGCCCAACCATCGCCAGTATCACAGTCTACATGACAGGCTCCCCACTTTGTTCCCCAGTTATCAACCTGCCACTTATAACCGCCAACACCGGGAAACTCAACACCAATAGCTTCCGCTGTACGCTTCGCTACTCCATCATCAAATCCGAGCTTTCTAATCTGATCTGGAACCGGATAGAGAGCGTGGAAAGAAAGTTCAGAAACTTCTCCCGGCTCTGGGAGAGTAGCCGCAATAGCTGCGATTCTAACTTCGTCAAAGACTTCCCAATTTTGACCGCGAAACTCGTTATAAGTAGCTTCGGGACCATTGGCCTTGCGAACAAACTCTGCCACACGCTCTGGAGGGCCAGAAACATGAAGATTATTAGAACACCAATTAGGCATAATAACTCCTGTGTAATACTCGCACCCGTGAAGGTGCGAGACTATATAACTTACTCTGCACGCTCGCGTTCAGTCCGAGAGAAGATAAAACTAGCTTCCCTTTCCTGTTCGCGCTTTAGAATCTCGATGCTACGCTGATCACCACATAGGGCTCTATCCTCATGGTAAGCACGACGACTAGCCTTTGCTTGGTCCTTCTTTGTAGCTTCTCGGAGGCGAATAATCTCACCTCCGTTATCGAGGAAAGCCTGCACAGCAGCGTCAGCTTCTTCACGACTAAAGGGACGAGGAATCTTCATTGTAACCTCCTAAAAGATAGAGATAGAGTTAGACTTCTTCTTTGCACTACGGCGAGACTTGCGAGACTTTGGAACCTCCTCTGTATCGTCGTTAGAAAGAGGAGTAACCTCAACGCGACGGGTAAACAGAGCCGGGTCAGTACCGGCAGCAATAGCTGCCTTACGGAGATCACCATAGATAACGACCGGAGCAGAGGTATTGTTTCCGGGGTAAAGCCTCGACTTTTCAGAGTGCTTACCTCGCTTTAGACCATACCACTTACCCTTCATGTAATAGTAGCTGTCATTTCCAAGAGTAGCCTTTACCATGATATTCTCCCTGCATTCTTGAGGTATCTTATCCCTCACACCACCCTATAACCTGGATCGAACCGGGTGCAAGAAAATAAAAAGAATTTTTAGTTCGGCTTGTTATCTTTTTGCCCGGGCTACGACTGGTCCTGAACAAATTCATAAAGGTTCTTTGCCAGAGCCTTTATTTCATCTGCTGTTGGTGGGGCAGGGCACTTCATTGCTCTACCCTCTGCTGTAGCCACTCTTTCCTCTACTTGGAATCTAGAGTGCCAGTTTTGGTAAAGCATATTCTGCGCATCGCGCAAAAGGTTAAATCTTAACTCATAAGGGTTCATTCCCATTTTATTCTCCTGTGTGTTGTGTGTTGTGTTAAATGATAATGAAAACCATTATCATTTAAATTATACCACGAGCGGGGCAAAAACTTTACATAAAATAAAAAGGTTAAGGGAGCCTCAGATATCTGAGGCTCCCTCGTTAGGTGGTCATGGGCAACAAGTGTTTTGCAAAGGCACTAAATTATTGGTTAAGGTCACCCATGACCGTTAATTAAAGTTAGTTATTTAATCTTTATAATTATTATATTTACTTACGGCCTCGGCTGTATTACCAGTCAAGATAGCCTTAATCCAGGCGCCGTCTGTTAGAGATCGACCATCTCTTGAAACTTTTGGCTTTAAGTTATGAAGTAAGAAAAGAAGATTTACACCTACACTTACCGCGAAGATTGCAATAAGAGAGTCATTTTCAAGATTAAGAGCAAGCCAACCGAATACTAGCGCTAAAAAAACATGAGCAGCAGGCCCGGCTATAATGGCCACCAAAGCTCTATATGGCATCTCCTCTACAACAGACATATCGACGCCGATTCTTCCGCCTAGACTATCCCGCTCTATGTGAAGCGGAACCCCAAAGATATAAAAGAGAGGCGCAGTCTTTATATCATATCCTCCCAACACAATGCTTCTTACCGGTATTCCTACCATAAGAGCCGCAATAAGGTGTCCAAGCTCATGCAAAACAACTGCGGGTATAATTAGGGCGACACAAGCCACAAATTCAAAAAGATTTATTAAAATCCAATGAAAGTAACCTCCCATAGCCGCCCTACTTTGCCCAAGCCGTATGATAGCCCGGAATAATAGCTACAAGCTTGAGGTTACTATTCAGACTTCCCCTGACCTCTACCAATAGGCGGGCATGATCAAAAGCCTGGCCCTTATCATGCGAGCTTACAAATTGAAAAGACTCAAAAAGAGAGGAGTTATCTGTGCGAGCAACGATAGCGGTATAAGACATTGTAGCCCTCCGGGCAAAAAGATTACTAACTCAAAGCAGCGGCAATCCGAATATCATCATGGATAGGCCAAGGTTCGGATAGAATCGCCTTTACACGCTCTAATACCGCCTTATCATGGCCACCAATATGCCAGTCTCTAATCTCGTCTAACTCCAGACCCATAGAGCCACAATAGTTCTTTCCATCCTTATAATTATAAATAGTGGCTATAAGTCCATCATCAAAGAGAATCTCCCATTCTGCGTCAGTCTTATAACCGTCGCCAGTACAGGGCTCTCCAAAGAGCGAAACAAGCCGTTCATAACTTGTATCAACATAACCCTGCAAGCTGGTGCCATTGATGTTGATACTGCTATCCTGATTGTGAGTAATAAAGCTGGGCATTATTCCCCCTTACTGTGCGTGGTAATCAACGTTAGAAACTGACTGGTCCCAACAAGCACGGCACGGACCACACTTGTTACCTCGGGTGTAAGCCCGACATTCCTCACCAACACCGGCCTTTACAGTCGAGGTTAGATACCCAGCCATAGAGGCAGGCGGCTCCTGCTCAATCATGGGAGCAGAGAGGCGAATAGTAAGGTTTTCAGGCCAGTCCTCTGTTGCAGACATAACCCGCTTCACCATAGTGCTTTCTTTCGTGGGAACCCAGAACATAACCCAGGGCAAGTTACGGGCAACCTGAATCCACATTTGCAGGTGGTTTTCATCCTGCAAGTCTCCAGAGTCGTGAACCCGGAAGTAAGGGTCATTCTTATCGGTGTAGTGACCGATAAGCAGCGTCATAGCCTCCACCCATTGTGGGTGGGAAAGAGCCTGATAACGAGCCTCGTGAGCCTTCTTTACACCGGGGTAGTTATAGTTATTGCGGAAAGCATAACACTTTGAGCAAACCGAGCCGGGAATCTTCGCCAGCTTGGAGCCTACCTTGCAACGACGAGCAGAGATAGACGTAGAGAAACCGGGCATTTTACTCGGCTTTCCGAGCCCGCTTGCATGGCCGGTGATTAGCTTGGCTTCTTTGAGCTTCATTGTTCTATCTCCTTACCCTACCTTATAGCCTGGATCGAATGGGCGGCAAGAAAAATTGCCAGGTTTTTGCCCCGGAGGGTAGGCCCACTTGGAGCCTACCCCGGTTCACTTATTCCTTTGTAATGTTACCCTTAAACTTAACCCCACCCTTTACAGGGATAAGGGGAAGCTTGCCCACAATCTCTGACTCAAAAAGCTGAATACATTCGTCATAGACCTCCTTATCTTCATCAGAAAGACCATTATAAAGCTGGTTAAAAGCAACCTTATCCAGCGAACCGATATTACTCCACTTTTCAATAAGCTGACGCGGAGAGTGATTGCGAGTAACGCCAGAAGCTACAAGTAGCATGACCATACTCGCGGACGTGCGCGCACGGTTAGTCGCGGCGCGCGGTGTACCCACGCCACGGGTAACTTCACCCTTGATATGAACCGTAAAGTCAACGGGAACAGTAGTCTGTTCCGGCAAAGCAGAAACATCATTACATTCTGCGATACGGATGGATTGAGCGAGGGCCATAGCCTCAACAGGGGTGAGATCAGTTGGAGTCTTGGACATTGTGTCTTTTCCTTTTCTTATAGGTGCGGGGTTTGCGTTCTTCGCTTCCCTCGCATACCTATAACCTAGATCGAATGGCCTGCAATAATTTTATTAAAAGAACTTAATCGCCTTACTTTTGGGTTGTTAAAGTAACTTTTAATTGTAATTTAAATAAATCGTTTATGCACGCGCAGAAGGATCGGGTAAGCTTTTTGCCCGTTGTTTTTTATTACTATTACATAGTATATCTAATATACTTATTTATCTTATTGATATTTACTATCAACAGTAAAGAGTCAAGTTTTTGCACAGGTGTATGTCAATTTTTTGCCCATGGATGAGTCAATTTTTTGCCCCGATTTTTCTGAATTGCAATTCATTAAGATTGACAAAAACTTTACAAATGTGGCAGATAATAAATTCATGCGCGTGAACATAAAAAAGGGGGAGCACGAAAAGTCGTGCTCCCCCGGAGGATAGAACATGGCACACTTTACCCGGTGTGCCAGCGGGTGTGCGAGTGTCTACTCGTCGCTATCAGCCGAGGGTGCCAGACCCTCACCCGCAGCCGTCACCGCTGCGACAGTCGAGCGAAGCAGCTTGACAGTCTCCGCGAAGTCACCAGCCGGGATCTTCGCAGGCTTGGCACCCTTGCCAGACCGGACACGGAAGGAGACAACTCCATCCTCGCTGCGAATGGTCCGCTGAACAGACTCGGCAGCCGACAGGTTCTCCTCCGGGGTTCCATCGGGAATCCCATCGGTGACGTAACCCTCCAGAGTGGCGACGTAATCGCCAAACTGATCGACCGGCATGGTCTGGGCACCCGAACCCTTGCCACGGTTCGTGGCGAAGCTGACCACCGGGGTTCCGGCATCATCGAGCGAAACGCTCATGGTCTGCCGAATGACGGTGAGCGGGGACTCGTCGTGATCGTTGTTGAAAATGTTAGCCATTTTAGCACTCCTGCGTTACACTTGGTTGTTGGTTCTAGCTCGAAGGGGCGGCGGGTTCCTTTCGCTTGCCGTCCCCCTCACACCGCTATATAGTCTGGATCGAACGGGTAGCAAAAAAAGTTGATAACTTTTTGCCCCGGATTAGGGTCGGTTGATTTTTCTCCCCTCGTTCGATCTAGGCTATAAGATGGCGTAAGGAGAGTGAGATGACCCGACGTAGCTTTTTTGCCCGGATGCGGAAGCTCGGCTTTGAGAAGTCTGCTATGCAACTGACCCGTGTTGGTATCTCCTATAGGAGAGGGGATACTCTGGTGACTGTCCCCAAGTCTCATGAGGGAACTGTTATGATTCTGGGTGGCGAGTGGAGCGGTACTTACACCACCTCTCCTGTAGCATGGGGAGTCCATGTAAACCCCGCAGACCTTGGAAAAGAAAATCTTCTAGAGGTTATCTATGGAATGTTTACTGGCGAGATTGTAAAGCAAGAAGCCTAAAGAAAAAGGCCTATTACTCGCTGGAGCAATAGGCCGGGGCAAAAAGTTTACATTAGCTTTGTCAACTTTTTGCCCCAAAGGGGCGGAGCCCCTTTTAGTAATCCGTTCCATTGAGTTGGTTCCAGGCATCGAGAAGATGAGATACAGGAATAACTTCAACAATCTCATCTTCCGAAACCGACTTAAAGTCAAGATCTTCTGACAACTGCTCATTACCTCGTTCAGTTAGAACAGCAACAAAGCCGTCAGCATCGTAAGTAGAGTAATCAGAAAGAACAAGGTAAATCACTTTTCTTCTCCCAGTGGGTAGTATCCTTGGCCGCCGCACAGATTATTCCACTCGGCAGGAGTGATGCCGGTCATAACAAACTCACGCCACTCGGGAGTAACATCAGGCATAGCAGACTGGATGCACTCTCCATTTTGCCAACGCTCAATAGCAATAGCGGTGAGGTTCGGAACGAAAATAATACGAGTCTTGCCCGTCAGAATCGAAGTGGCTTCCCAGAGCATCGTGCCTCCTTGCACCCTTTTATAATCTGGATCGAATGAGAAGAAAGAAAAGTTGTCATGTTTTTGCCCCGGAGGGCGCCGGGGTTATACTCCCGGCGGCACCTCACCCCTGATCAATCCGCCGTGCTTTTCGATAACCCGGCGGACCACATCCACGGGCACCCACCCGTATACAGTCTCCGTGGGCTCGCCGGGATCCTCCGCCCATTCCATTAGAAGGGGCTCGGGGTGGGACGGAAAGCCTACCTCTACCGATTCGTAGATCTCTGCTCCGCCTCGACGCGGGTGGCAGTAAGAACCATCGTGCGCCTGCACGCTCATGGAAAAACCGTCTGCACAACCGACACGCTTGAAGAATCCGGTCATTCTAACCTCCTTGTATCTTTTTATAATCTAGATCGAATGGGTTGCAACAAAAAATAGGGTGAAAGGGATGGGTCCGTGGTCCACGGGTCACAAGTTGCTTTGTGATTATCCGCTCGCCCTTCGCCCCCAGACAAGCGCCAGCAACAGCGATCATCCAGAAACCGAGACTTCAATAGTACCTATATACCCTTGAGCACCAGGGATTCGAACCCCGCTATTCATGTCCCGCCCAAAACCGGCATAAAATGATTATTTGCTGGCCTAGCTCCTGCTCACTTCATTACCGGTCATAGCCCTTACCACCATGAGGTGTAAATAATGTCATAGCCCGCACTTTGCCACCCCAGAGCCTTTTCGATAAACTCCGCAGTATTCATATCGTCGGACCAGTCGGACTCTCCCCAGAAAAAACCAGTAGCATTCGGGAGGCTGCGATAATCCCTCTGAAGTCGCATCAGATCAGACTCAAAGAGCTTTAGATCAACGCAGTTAAACTCTCCCTTTCCACCGCGATCAGAGTAAAGCTTTGCCATCCAACCTTCGAGGTTAGCATGCTTTCTCCAGTAGTAAATCTCGATTCGCTCATCGCCCTTAACTGCAAAAGCGTACTGGTCAAGTCCCATGCTCTAACCTCCCTGTGCCTCTTTATAACCTGGATCGAACGGCCCGAGAAAAAATATATAAACTTTTTGCCCCCCGGTGGGCCACATTTATTTCGCCTCATTCGATCTAGGTTATAAGGTAGTGCAAGGAGAAAGAATGCTGTACGATATGGCCACCCATGAAGTTTACTTTACCTCCTCCTACGGCAACCGCTCGATGCAGGCTACGGTCTGGGCGGATGGGGCAACGGGGGAAGTGAAGTCGATCGGATTCCATCCTACGTCGCAGGGTGCCGACGACTACCACAAGGCGCTGCTCGGATACTTGGATAGCGGTTCGGGCTCCTGGGTTGATAGGCAGAATAACTTTCTCCATGATAACCCGGAAGAGGCCGAGTCTGTTCTTGCCGCTTGGTCGGATAAGGCTTGGAAGGGTTCGCGTGATTACATCATGTTCTACCAGCACCTTGAAGGCTAGCGTGGCCGCAAAGATTGGTAATCTTCTCCGGGCAATCAACAATTTTTTGCCCGGAGATACTAGGGAAGATAAGAAGGATTACATTGAACTAGCTTTGGCAGGTTTTATTTTTTAATAAAATAAAGTTGCCAAAATCTAGGAATGTTTATCTATACTTAACAAGAGGGTAGACTACAGTGATACTCTGTCTTTGCAAAGCTGTTAACGATAAAGCTATTGATAAAGCAATCGACGGCGGTGCAAAGACCGTAAGGGAAGTAAGCCAAAAGTGTGAAGCAGGAACCGCTTGCGGAGCGTGCATTGTAGATATTAAAGAGAGGCTTCAAAGAAAGAAGGACTCTGAAAATGACTCTAGATAAACTTGGGCCTTATAAGAGAGCTATAATAGAAGAGGTTATTGCTGAACCCTCTTTTCGTCGCAGGCTTCTAGAATTAGGATTTGTACCCGGAACTGAAATAGAAAACATTAGCCCAGTTAGCACGGCAGATCCAAAATGCTTTCTCATAAGAGGAACTTATATTTCTTTAACCCTAAAGGATGCTGGCGGAGTTATTATAAATGAAATTAGATAATAAAATTATTCCCCTTAACGAATGGGCTTTTATGATTTTTGCAGCAGTAACTTATACTGCCTTTCTTTATATAATCATTGGTGCGGGAAGTTAATTTTTTGCCCGTGCGGTCGGACACACACGCGTGCTATGGGGGCGCGCTGTGCGCGGGGAGGGTGGCTAAAAGAATCCTTTTTTCGCAGCCCATTCGATCTAGGTTATAAGGCAGTAGAAGGAGGATAGAATGTCTTTTGATTCCGAAGAGGATAAGGCCATCGAGCGTTCCATGATTAGGGAAGAGCTTCGATTCATTATTGATGATTTTGATATTCCTGCCATGAGAAGGCCTTTGGTCGGGGCAAATGTTCGGTGGATGGCCCGAAACCTTCATATTAGAAACGGCGGACATTCGGACTTCGCCAGGGCTATGCAACTGATCAAAAAGCTGCTTAAACTAATCTAGTTTAAATTAGAGAGCTAACCCAAATAAATTAAAATTAAATCATTTACTAAAAGTAATTTAATTTTAATTGCCCTTAGTAATTATTACTTTACTATGTAATGGGCTTAGTAAAGATTATGTAATCTTTTTGTCCAAAGCATGTAAAGTTTTTGTGCGCGGGTAAGTGAACTTTTTGCCCATATTTGTCTATCAGACAAGTTAAGTTTTTGCCCACGAAGATTACTTAACCAAGTAATCTTCCCTTATAGAAAACAAAAAAATCCCAGACATAGCTGGGGGGGTTAAGTATCTCTTTTTTTATTTATATAATCTAGAAGGCGCAAGATAGCGCGTCCTAGCTTTCTAAATGGTTCAGCCATAGCCTCTCCTTTTTTGGCGGTTTAATCCATGAATCATCATTCATGTGAATGTGTGCGTACCATCCGTCTGTAAGAGCCGGAATATCAAGGTGAGTAGCATCCGGGTCTAATCTTTGCTCTCCCTTATCAGCAACCTTAATCCAGATAGGGTCACTTTCGATAAGCCCTTCTAGCTTTTGGTTCATTTCCTGCTTACTGATATTTTCAGAAAGCGTGCTAGCGAGGAGCATATCTGTTAGATCAAACAGACGCGTAAGCTTACCCGGAAGCGTTCGCGGATCAAAGAAGTAATCCGGTCCACCAACCCTCTGATTGCGCCACCACTTTGTAAGAGCATCTGCATCCATGCCCGTTTCCCAAAGCCAGTAACGGTAGCCGTATTCTTCTTCTAGGAAGATTGTAACGCTCATTTTCTTTCTCCAAGTCGAGGGAAAACTACTATCACTAAAGATACCCAAATAATAATATCTCTAGCATCAGGAATCTCATCAAACCCTGTCCACCAGCAAACAGCGCTTGATATAATGTACCCAATACAAATGTATGTGGTAAACTCTAGGTATGGGTCGCCCATAATGGTATCAAAGATTTTTATCATCTTTCATCTCGCTTGACTTCAGAGCCCCATGTTCCATACATGCAGGAGATTGGCATACTTGACTGAACAGGACCAGCCAACCTTTTGACATAAAGAAATTTTCTTTTCTCCACCAGGACAATCTCCCACTCATCATTATCATTATACCAATACCAGCCGGGATTATTTGGTGTGTTCATCGTTATCCTCCTTACACCGTTACATAAACTAGATCGAATAGAATGATAAAAATAATGTGACCTGGGCAAAAAATCGGCAACCGCCCCCGTAGGGGCTACCGATAGGAATCATCGAGCGGCATGGTGGTGCCAAGGATGGATACCACGTCATCGTGGATCGTCGCCCCCCTCTCACCTTTGCACCACCGCTTGATCTGATCCAGGATGAATGCGTGCGTCCACCCGGACTCCTCACCGCGCCGAATGATGAAGTAGAGCTTGTTCGCGTCAATGTTCATTCTTTCTCCTTACATCCCCATATAACCTAGATCGAATGAGAAGAGAAAAATCCGTGGGGGCAAAAAGATAACATAATCCTGTAAAGTTTTTGCCCCGGAGGGGCGGCTCCTACTTCCACGCGGGATCGCTCACGAAGGCCGTATAGATCGCCGCTCGCTCCCTCATGTTCAGGCGAGTCCACCAGTGGCCAGCCTTGTCATCGTTCGCAAGCGACAGACGCCCGTCAGGGGTCTCCACCGTTCCATCCGAACCATCGCCACCCAGAGGAGTCGGATTCTTCGCTTCCGAGAGGAAGCTCCAGAGCTTCCGGCAAAGCGCATCCGCTTCCGCCTTTGTGAGCCCCTTATGGTAATCAAGGCACTCCGCCGCTTCATCGGCAGTCCAGTACTTTAGTCCGTCAGGCATTTCCATGTTCACTCCCATGCTCACGTCTTTATATTCTAGATCGAGTGAGGCGATAAAAAACGCTCAAATAACCGGGCAAAAAATCTACAAAGGGGAAGAAGTGGCCTGCGTTTACTCCCGGCAGGCCAGCGGGGCTAGGGTTAGAGCTTCTTCGCGGCAGCTTCCACCGCCTTGACCGTTCCGGCAAGGAGCTTCACCACCTCGCCAAGCTCATCGCTGGCGATCTTGGCAGGCTTGGCACCCTTGCCGGAGCGAACCCGGAAGGAAACCACGCCATCGGAAGCTGCCGCCGTGCGGCGAATCGACTCGGGGGTAGAAATATTTTCCTCCAACTCGGGCAGACCGTTGGTGGAGATCTCGTGAAGTGCAGCCACGCAATCCGCGAACTCCGATACAGGGATGACCTGTGCCCCGGAGCCCTTGCCCCGGTTAGTGGCGAAGGAGACGTATGCCACGCCATCCTCGGAAAAAACCTGCATCGTCTGCTTGATGGTCTGAACAGCAGTCTCGGTCGTCTCGTCAGCGAAAATGTTAGCCATTGTTCTATCCTTTCTCTGGAGGGGGGTTAGCTTGCGTCCCTCACATCCTTATATAACCTGGATCGAATGAGAGGAGAAAAAATGAATGCAATCTTTTTGCCCCGGTCGGGCAGATCATACTTTTTATTTTTCTCCACCGATTCGATCTAGACTATATAACGGTGTAAGGAGAACCAAATGGATATCGAACGCCTCATCGCCCTCACCCTTTTCACCCGCGAAGTTATTGAGTGGGAGGCTATTCAGAATGTTCTCAAGGTTTATGCCTTGGCTGGCAAGGAGGTTCCTTCGGACCTGCAAAGCGAGGTGGACGCTTTCGACGGGTACATCGAGGAACTTTTGCTCACTGCTCCCGATTGGGTGGTCGGTCGAGCATAGTGGGCTGGCCGTGGGGAGTAGGGGTGCTCCCCACGGCCTTTCCTCCGCCTGTCAGATTTTTGCCCCGCGACAGCAGTTTATTTTATTTCAGGCTATTCGATCCAGAATATATAGCGGTGTAAGGAGAAAGAATGCTGGACTTTGAGCGAATCGAAACCATCGAAACCCGAATCATCAAGGTAAAGGAAGATATCCGCTATCTGGAAGGTTATCTTCGGGTCACCCACCACTGTCCAGAAACGGAGCGACTTCTCCGCAAGGCCGATAAGGAACTAAAGGCTCTAAATGATGAACTCTGCGAGGGCGGCATTCATTCTCTCCGAGATATTGGAGACGATCTCGCCTGCTGCAACTGCGGCCACCGAGAGAATCCAGGCCGGGCAACCTTCGAAGGCCATCGGTTCATCGAGCATCTGTAATCTTTTTGCCCGGGGACTAAAGGGATTATTTTTCTCTTTCTGTTAGATCCAGGCCATATAAAAGTGTAAGGAGAAAGCTATGGAAGAAGATCTGAAGTATCATCAGTGTGATCGGCACCGCTCTTGGTGGGAGCACGATTATCAAGGCATCCCCCTTACCAGGGTTTGCGAGAAGTGCCGGGATGCAAAGCTTGCCGGCTACCGTCCGGAGATTCTTACCGGATATTCCCAGAGCGATGTAGACGAGCCAATCGATCCGGATTGGTAATGAGCCGGGGGCTTCGCTCCCCTTTGTCTACATTGTAAAGTTTTTGCCCGGGTGGGCATGGGTGAGGCGAATAAAAAGCCTATTCGCCTCACCTGCCCGGTGGCCTGCGCCATTCGCCATTGAGGCCACAACAATGGAACTCGGTTTCGCCAACAGTCCAGCTATCTAGATGGTGATGGTGGCCAAAGTACCAGCGTGCGGGCTTGTGTGCAGATAAGGAGAAAACATTATCCAAACCTCGCGGAGTAGGCTGCTCTCCCCTGTTCCCATGTCGAAGGACGGGAACACACGCGGGTGCATCATGTGTAACTACAATGTTTGGCTTATGTTCTTCCATGGCATCAAAGAACTGGGTAAACTCGGGATAAGTAGGGGATTCCTCTTTCCACCAATCTACCCCATCAGTCCTATGCAACTTATCAGTAGACTCTGCCCCACCAAAGAAAAGAATCTTATTCTGACCGATGGTTAGTAGGGTGCCACGGTCGGCAAAGAAGCAGCCTGGCGCAAGCTCTCGAACCTTTCCTCCGAAAAGCTCAACCTCTGGCATAGTCCTCCAAAGCGGCCAGTTATCATGATTACCTCCACAAGTAATCCAGATTGGCCCGCCCTCGCGTGTGCGGAAGTAATCAGCAACCTCACATTCCGGGGCAAAAAGAACACCAAAGTCTCCAACCTGAATAACCACAGGCTCTTCATCCTCCCTTGCACGCTCGTCTATGCGTTGGAATGCAGAAAGCATACCGTGCGTATCTCCGGCGAAAATCATTTTATCCTCCAAGAATGATTATACCACGCGGGCAAAAAAGAGACAAGTGTGGACGGGCCTCGGGGGAAGCCCGTCCGAGATAATCAGCGGTTGCCCCGCTGCCACGGCGGGCGCTGGTCAGCGGCACGCCAATCGGCTTCCCACCGCCGACGCATACCGGCGATAGCCTCAACCGGAACGCCGTGCCTGTTTCGGGCGGCAAGCTGCTCATCCGTCATGCCGCCGTCGAACACGTCGATAACGACCACCCGGAATCCGTGACGCTCGGCCATCGCAACGTAGGGGGCCATTTCCCAGCCCTGCGTAAAGGTGTTGGCGACGACGACGATAGGCGACCTCGGGATATCCTCTTCGACCAACCGCTGGCACTCGGCGTGAGCGAGGGAGATCATCGGAACGCCGTCAATGCGGCGACCGCCGTGGAACTCCACCTGACCATTCTCATGGTAGGTGTAGAGCCCCTCGTAGTTATCAGCCTCGCGAACGGGCTGGCAGTAGAGGCCGGCGACGGTGGACTTGCCGGAACCGGGCAGCCCGCGCACCATGACGAGCAGGCCTTCGGGGTTTTCAATGGTATCGGTGGACATTCGCTTTCTCCTTGCACTCTTATATAGTCTGGATCGAATGGAGCGAGAAAAAATGGTCTAATGGTTTTTGTAATCTTTTTGCCCGCGCTCGGGCTTGCGCCGGATGAAGGGTCTGAATAGCGGCTCAATCCAGACGCCTTGTTGATTCCAAATAGCCTCGCGTGCATCCGTGAGCCCACTGATAGTAAAGATTACTTCCGTGTGTTGCTTTACCGTTGGAGGAACAAACCTAACAGAGTAAAGCCCGCATCCCCACGAATGAATCTTTTTTATCTCGCCAGCGGACACGGACATATAGATATTCGAATCTTCCGCGCATCCTCCATCCGAAGCAATAACAAAGAAGAACAAATCTACAGAGTTACGATTGCTTCCCTGAATCAAGCCAGTATCGGCCCACTGAATAATCGCACGTTCACGCGGATTATCCTCATTATAGATCTCTGTTCCAGCCGGTTGCAACGGAATGGGAGGCGGAGCAGGCTCACCCGCAAGCGCAGCCACCACCAGGGCAAAAATAACACAAATCATTTTTTCTCCCCTTTATTTTACAAAAACAGAGAGGAAACCCCCGATTATTTTATCGGAGGCTCGCCTAGATTATCGGCTAGGGTTACTCGATGATTCCAGTAACCTTCACCTTACCGGCCCGAACCTTATCGGGAAGATTGGCCGAGAGGCGAGCCTGCAAGGCCTTTACCTCATCCTCGACATAATCAAGGAGGTCGGCAATCTCGCCACCGACCTTGCGGTCAGTGTTGATAGCCTCGGTTGCAGCGTTGAGAATAATCGCCGCAATCCCTTCCCGCTGGAAGCCAGCGCGATGCAGAGCCACGGTAAGCGTGGCCAGCAACGGAATGGATACCGTCGGGGTGTAGGGCTCATCGTCACCGACGACGATGTTTCCACCCTTCACCGTTACGGTGAAGCTGGGGACGTGATACTCGCCAGCGGCGAGCGCGGCCCGTGCCTTCGAGTCACCCTTGCGGGCGATGCGGGAGAGGACCAGAGCTTGTTGAGGGGTGAGGTTGTTCATTTTTTTTTCTCCTTTCTACACTACTTTATAATCTGGATCGAAGCGACGGAGAAAAAATAAAAGCCTCCCGCTGGGGCAAAAAATAAACAATCGTTTTTTCTCCCTTCATTCGATCTAGGTTATATGGGGATGTAAGGAGAGAAAGTGAGCCTGATTATTCTTCCGCTTCTTTTTGTCGCTATGCTCATGCTTATCACCATCGGACCCTACGAGGGGGAATAATGTCACGTTCCGCGAAACAGCGCCGCAAGGCTCGCAAGGCTCGGGAAGCCCAGCGGGCCGCCGAGAGAGGTCAGGTTTTTGCCCCGGGTCGGCGCAACCTCGATGCTCTCGGAATGATCCTCGGGCGTTGTGGCCGGGCCGGTTCCCACGGTGATGCTCGGAAGGAGCAAAGCCGGAAGGCTTGCCGGAGCAAGGTCCGGGAGTAATCTTTTTCTCGCCTCATTCGATCTGGATTATATAGCACTGTAAGGAGAAAGAAAATGCCTGTCAAGCCCGACCACATTGGATGCGCGTTCTGCGATTGGCAGACGCCCCGTTTCCGGACCCTGAAGTCTGGAAAGGTGAAGGGGCCGGAAGCGGCATACAGCCGCCTTCGGAACCACGTTTCGTGGGCTCACCCTGATCTGTTCGACAAAATCTGCGAGCCAGAAAAGGATTAGTCAGTTTTTTGCCCCAAACGGGGCATATGGTATTATTGCCTTATAGTGTAGGGGGAAAGCATGGAGTATATATTCTTTGGCCTTATTCTCGGTGTGCTAGTCATGCCGATGATAGCAGCGACGATAATGCTATCTTTTTTGTCAGCCCATTCGATCTAGGTTATAAAGGATCACAAGGAGAATAAAATGCCCAACGCTGACGACACCAAGCTGTATTACGACCGGATTGAGACTATTCTGAATCGTCTCAACGTCCTGGCCGACGAGCAGTTGGAGCGCACCCTGGAGGCTATCCGAGACAACGATGCCCCGGCTGTCTCCGCCTACGACCACCAGCGGGCGGTAGGAGAGGCATACCGCAAGGCTATCGCGGCGGTCGTTGATCTGGCCTATGCACCGCTCCGGGAGTCATGAGGCTCCCGGCGGAAGCCCGCTGCCGGGCAAAAATATAACCAAGCCCATTGCAAAGTTTTTGCCCCGAAGGGCAGCCGTCATTCAATGACGGTCCATCGAATCCCCTCCGGAGTTTCGATGGACTCCATTCCATCGTACTCCCGAATCTTGTAGCGGTTTCCCGGAATCTGGACGATGCAGAGTTCCGAGAGGTCGTCGCTGGCCGCAGCACCAAGCTCCTCCACAACCTGAACGAGAATCGGGCAGTGACGGGAGAGATCGTAAACCGACTCGATCTCATCCATGCCCCGCGCGGCGGCGATCTCATCGTAGCGAGCCTTGGCTGCCTCGGACAGCCCGAAGCCGCCCCAGCAGGTGTTGATAACAACCTTGTGTCCCATGATGCTTTCTCCTTACACCCCTATATAATCTGGATCGAATGAGGTGATAAAAATCGTCAGAGTTATTTGTTATCTTTTTGCCCCCGGAGGGGCCGGATTAAGCCTTGCGAAGAATCGCCCGGGCTTCCTCCAGAGTAAAGATCGGGTGACTATCCCCGGTCTCACTTTCCGGGATGAAAGTGCGATCCCTGGTAAGAACCGAGCGAGATACCCTCTTCCAGCTATTCCCCGGCATTCCAGAGTAAATAACCCAGCGGTCATCCGTGAGGTCTGCCGGGTTAGCCCGAGAGACCGTTACAATGCGGCTTCCCGCACCGCCCAGACCAAGCCCACGAGCAAGGCCGGTGAAGCTGGCCGGGAAAAAGTCTGCGTCAAAAGTGTTGCTGCTCATTAGCTCTCCTTACGCCTCTATATAATCTGGATCGAATGGATGTAGAAAAAATAGTCAGAGTTATTTGTTATCTTTTTGCCCGGGCGGGCGCCCGTGCTAGCGCAGGTACTCGGCGCACCACACGGGAACCTCAACCGGATAACCCTGGAGGCGCTGGCGCTCCAGTCGGCGGCAGGTATCTCGATCCCACGCACCCCAGAATGCTTCCGCACACACAAGCGAAACAACCAGAGAAAGGGCAGCCAAAGCAATCAAGCCGAGAATCTCTTTCATCTTATCTCCTTACACCTCTATATAATCTAGATCGAATAGAGGGAGAAAAATAATATCAGGACACCGGGGCAAAAAAATAACATGCGGGTGCGAGCGAACCCCGGTGCAATGCACCGGGGCACCGGGCCTCACTTTGTGAGGTAGCGGAGAACCTTACCTGCCTCGCCCACCGCCTTGCGGATGATGGAGGGATCGTCGGTGAGCGCCTTGCGCCACGATGCGAGGTAGGCGATGTGCTGGTCGTCCAGACCCGGCCGGTCTACACCCGCGTGCTTGCACAGGAAGGAGGCCGAGATCTCGGCGACCAACTCCTCGTAGGCGTACGCCTCGCGGGAGTAGCCATCGGGGCGGGTGATGCCCACCCGGTTCAGGCGCGAAGCGTGGCCGGTCCAGTGCGCGTGCTCGTGAAGCGAAGTGCTCCAGTAGTCCGCGACGGTGGCGAAGGCACCAGCCTCGGGCAGCCCGATGTAATCACCGGCGGGAGAGTAGTAGGCGCGTCCCCCACCGTGGCGCACGTCCGCGCCAGCCTTGGCGACGATAGCCGCAGCCGCCTCGTAACCCTCGGCCGGGTCCACGTCCTTCACCTCGGGCGCGGGGATGGGCTCCACCGTCTGCTGATTGTTGAACACCGTGCTCTGCGAGAATCCGGTCATCCGCTTGTCCGAAGCCTTGACAAACTTCGCACCGCAGCCCTTGCAGCCCTTGCCGAAGGCTGCACGGCCGCACGCGGCGCACGCGAAGCGCGGGAAGAAAATGGCGACACCGCGCTCCCCCGCCTTCACGGGGTTTCCCTTCTTCTTCCACTGGCCGAACCCGGCCCACCGCATATCACCGCCGAACTGTGCGGCGGCGAACATGAGCACAACGGCGTTGTAGGAGCCGCCGTAGGAGTTACCCGTGGTCGCGTTCACGGGGAACCCAGCGAAGGAATCCCACGGCATCTTCCATCCCACGGGGTTAGCCGCGTGGGCGTCCAGCGCCGCAAGGAGGTCGGCGGTGATACGTGCGTCGGTGTCAGCGAAGGTCTGGGATGCGTTGGCCATTGTGTGACTCCTTACACCTCTATATAATCTGGATCGAATGGATGGAGAAAAAGTGCTCACACGCGGTTGTGATCTTTTTGCCCCGGCTTCCGAAAAAATCTTTTCGGCTGGTGAAAAATATTTTTCACAGAGGTGTCAAGTGCGTGTGTGCAGTCTTGACAGAATCTTGACATTCGGAGTTGTCGATTTTTTGCCCCGTTTCCGCGTGGCCGTGCGGACACGGCCAAACAAAGAAAGCCCCTGACCCGAAGGGCCAGAGGCTAGGGGCTCACCCCGCCGACCCTAGTAGGGCCAGCCGGGGATCGAGGCGTCGAAGGGAACCCAGTCGCTATCCGCGAACAGGTGCGGGTGGTTCTTGTTCACCCGAGCCCACTCGATGCGGAGGCGGAGGTAGCTGTACGAGGACACGCTACCATCCTTCCGGGTGTAGCTGGTGTTCATCTCGCGCAGCTTCCAGCAGTCGCCAGCCTCGCGAATGACCCGCGAGGCGTCGATGCGACGCATCACGAACTGGCCACCGATGTTGCGGACGAGGAACACCCAGAGGGCGCGACCCTCCTCCGCGTGGGCGAGCACCGGGCCAGCGTGCAGCGTCAGGTCGCGGTTTCCGTACCCGGAGGTGCGGCAGCCCTTGACGGCCACCGGAACCCACTCGGAGATCGAGCCGGGAACGACCTCGCAGGGAACGCAGAGATCGGCCACGCCCATGCCGCGCCCCTTGCCGAGCGGGCGGCCGAGCCGGTCGGTGGTGCCCTTCTTGCACTTGCCGTCCTTCGCGACGATGGACCGGTCCCCGAACCAGCGCCAGACAGCGCCGGGCATATCGCCCGCGAGCGCCGTACCGTTCTGCTCCCACGCGAGGCAGGAAACTTCAGTCTCAAACTCGTGCTTATCGTGTGCCATGATGCTCACTCCTTACACCGATATATAATCTAGATCGAACGGCGCGAGAAAAAAAACAGAGATCGGCTGTCACACAACTGTCACATTTTTTTGACAACCTCTTGACATTTTTTTTTACATTCCCTTGACATTCTTTTGACACACCCTTGACATATTCTTGACATTTCCTTGACACCATTTTTACATTTTATATACTTATACTTGACATTCTCTTGACAACTCCCGCGCACGGCGCGGGCCACCGTAACCCCCATTTTTTAACCTAACTAAATTATTCCTAATTAAATAAACCCTATAAAATAATTTAACCTAATTAAATAAATCCCTATATCCCTATACCCCTATAGCTCAATGGATCATTGGTCCAATCATTGGTCTATTAACCCTATAAGCTTTTTCTCTATAAACCTTTCCCTATATAACCTATAGTATATTCTCTATAGGGTTCTTAACTTGGCTTAGTCTTTTATGATAACCTTATAGTTATTCTGGGAGGGTTTTAGCTCTTATTCCCCCTGTTGATTTTATTAGGGGGTTTTCTTATAGTGTATTCTTTTAGGGAGATTAATCTAATGTCATAGGGGAATGACTTATTAATTCTCTTATCAACAAAAAGAAAACCGCGAAAAGAATTTAGCTTGGGCTTGGGGGCTAAGAATTGATTTAAATAACAATGAGTTGCGGGGGGATTATTTGGGGATTAGTTTGGGGCAGTTTTTCCCACAATTTCACACTGGGGTACCACTTTGTCCCACTTTATAATTTTTGTATAAAACCATATAAAATAAAAAAGGTTGATAATCAAGGGTTTTTAGAGATATAAGCAAAATCTATCTAAGAATTGGGTAAGCAATTGTTAAATTAATCATGAAAATCATTGAGAAAAGTTAGTATAAGTTAAAAAGACCCGGAGGTTCGGAGTCCTCGGGTCTTTGTTGTATAAATTATATATTTAAGGTCTATTAATTTTATGGGTGTTTAAGAACCCCTTCGTAGGAGAACTCAAATGTTAAAAGATTTAATAAAACTCGCTAATGATTTAGATCAAAAAGGCTTAACTGTTGAAGCCGATTTGCTAGATAAAATAATAATGAAATTGGCCGCCAATGATTTAAAGGTATTTTTTCTTATTGGCCCTCCCGGTGTTGGCAAGTCAACTTGGCTTAAAGAAGAAGGCCCAAAACATGGCATAGTCGATCCTTATATTATCTCTATGGATGATGTAACGGATATGGTTGGAGATAAGCATGGCTATAGTTATGACGATATGTTTGCCAGACCTATTCAGCCCGGGCAAGAGGGTTATTCAGATGAGCAGCATCATGATAGATTTGGCGATATGATTGACCAGCCGCTTGAATGGAAAACGTGGGAGCCAAAAGTTTGGGAGAGAGTTGCTGCCGCTCAGGCCGAAGCTATGTCGGAGCATGAACGCAATGTCAAAGGCGCGAAAGATTCTGGTAGGCCAGTTGTTGTTGATATGACCAATATGAATAGGGGCGCAAGAGATAGAATGAAATCTGAGCTTGATGCTCCAGATCATAAGATGATTGCCGTTGTATTTGATTGGAATAATGATGTAGAAAGATTAAAGCAAACTGCTAAAGAAAGAAATGAAAAAAGAATAGCTGAAACTGGTCGCTCAAAAACTATTCCTCCCGAAGCTTTTGATAGAATGACTGGGGCATATCAAGCTCCCTTGGAAGACGAGTTTGATGAGGTTATCGAAGTTCCTGCATGGTGGATTGAGGACAATACCTAGCATTAACCTACTTACAAAGATATTTTTAGAAAATAAAGCAGGTTATTTAACCTTGATTCCTTGTTTAGAAGTTCCCGTATAGATTCCTCAGTATATTCTGTTATTCCTGATCTTGAGGGCCTGCCTGGAGCATCTACCATCTTTGGCTTTCTGGTTAGGGGGATTTCACATCCTCCTTTCTCTAAGAAATTTAATGCAATATCTATCATCTCAGTATGAGTACTTACTTTGCCCTTAGTTCCTCCCACCAAAGAAATCCATTTTCTTCCCGGGATATTGTTTCTCTGGAAAAAGTCGCCAATTACATCTCCGAGAATTTGAATAGCTTCTTCTCTGGCTTTTTCGTCAAAGGGCAAGATATACTTTTCGCCATATAGTTCCTTCCAATCTCTTGTAAACAAGCCCGATCTTTGGGCTGGATCTCTAAATAAGCCCGGATTATCGTAGGCTGGAAAGTTATCCCAATTATCTTGAGGAACAATGCCCAATGGCTCCGATACAGTAACCCAATAAACCAGATTATCTTTTTCATCTTCTCTTAGATTTTTAATAACATCCCAATAAGACTTGTAATATTTCGCACTACCTGGAGAGCTTAGTTCTCCCCATGGTTTTGATGCAGAGCATGGGACCATTACAACGTACTTATAATTCTCGGGTATAACAAATCCCCTGATATATTCAAACCATTCTAAAATCTTTGGGTTATTCTTTAGGGCGTCCAGAGTTTCTCCGGGAGTTATTAAAACCTCGCCTGGCTCCAATTCTGGAAGCATATTGCGCCTTCTTTCTAATGTTCTCTCTCTAATTTTATTAAATACATCAGACGGGGTATGCTTAAAAGAGGAGCCGGGGCGTTCTGCTCCAAGCATGGACTCCTCTTCAGGAGATAATCTTGGAATAAAAGGCTCATCTTCTGACGCTATTTTTAAAAAATATGATAGTTTATTAAGCCTACTATTCATTAGCCTTATGTTCCTGTGTCTTCCGGTAGATCTTCTTCAAATTCAATGTCTTCAAGCATCTCCAGAACTTCATCTCTAGGATTTTGTTCTGAAGCCTTTAGCTTTTTCTTTGAAGCAGAGCAAGCAGGTAGTATTAAAAGTGATATTATTAAGTATATTAACATTGTTTTAATTATGAAATTCATTGTTATTTTTATTATTTATTAAACTCTATTAAGCCTAGTTATTGCAACTATTTTTCCATCTTCCCTTATTGCACCGTCTCTGGGCCCAGTGCCAGGGACCAAAACATCATCCCGGTCCTCAACTCTGCTTCCGACTAGCCCGCTAACCAGAAAAATCTTCCCGGGCTCAGGGTCTGGCAGGCCTTCTATCTCTCCGAATGTAGTTTTGCCCCAAACTTGAACTGGAATACCCTTGATACTTCCTTTCTCGCCATGGGTTGATGAGACTCGTGCCACTGCGCCTGATGTC
>Ga0181594_10001429_pt1 | contig 22192 bp, 16 predicted proteins | sample 071ome_18_FD_145603 | JGI IMG/M metagenome (GOLD analysis project Ga0181594, IMG submission 145603) | Coastal salt marsh microbial communities from the Groves Creek Marsh, Skidaway Island, Georgia - 071413BT metaG (spades assembly) | ecosystem: Environmental > Aquatic > Marine > Intertidal zone... | reverse complement strand
ATGGCACATTTCGCAAAAATACAAAACGGTAAAGTAACAAAAGTAATTGTCGCAGAACCAGAATTCTTTGACACATTCGTAGATGATTCCCCCGGCCAATGGCTACAAACCTCATATAACACTCGTGGCGGGATTCATTACGATCCCGAAACAGGAGAACCAGACGGCGGCGAAGCCCTACGCAAGAACTTCGCCGGGATCGGTTACGCCTACGACCCCGCAAGAGACGCCTTCATCCCACCTCAGCCATACGCTTCTTGGGTATTGAACGATGACACCTGCCTCTGGGAACCGCCCACACCACGTCCTGACGACGGCGGAACATACACATGGGATGAAGATACGACTTCATGGGTTGAAGCAGCCTGATAAAATAGCCATACGCCTCAAAGAATCGACGGACGGCAATGGCTACTAACTTCCCTAACTCCCCCACAATAGGTGATACTTGCGCTTTTACTGACCTACGTTTGTAGTAGGTTGTAGCGTGTCGTTCCTGTACGAGTCTCCTGCGGGCTATGAAAGCCCTGCTATCGGGTATGACTCTGCTGTACCCTCGCACTACGAATACCAACCCAATGTAGGGTACAACTACGAACCCACCACGTACTCGGGGAAGGTACCTCCGTTGTTACGCGGTTACGACGCTGTATTGACCTACGACAGGGACGTTGCTTACGATGATTTGGTCTTTACTGATTCGACGGGGGGCTTGTACGCGGAAGCCCAGCAGTTCAATGAGGGCGAGACGTACAACGAGGCTAACGCCTACAACATTGGCTACACCTACCAAACTGCGGCTAGCGCTGGGAGCGTAAGTAGCGAATCGGCCCCCGTAAGGTTCGGAGGAACTAGAGAGTACGGCTTCTTTGACAGGCAGTACAGCGACCTTAACTATACGTATCAAGGCCTATTCGCCCTAGTTAAGAGCGAGGCTACTAATTCTGCTAGTGGTTCTTCAACTGCCATCGGGGTACGCATTGTCCTTACAACTGCTACCGCTAGCGGTGTTGGTACATCGGGAACGGTCGAACTACTTGGTAGAAATAGGACCGCATCCGCTAGTGGCGGTGCCACTCTTGGTGACTCGGCCACTGGCCTACACACTCATAGGCGTTCGACTACCAGTGCTGGAACCGGTACCTCTAGTACATCAGCGCTTCGTACTGCCATTACTTCTGCCTCTAACAGCGCCTCTGGTACAGAGTCTTCTACTTCACTTCGTACATCAGTCGCCATCGCTACCGGAAGCGGAACTGGATCAGCGACTAATGGTGCTTTTGGGTTTGGTAAGGCAGCGACGGGCGATGGGTCGGCCACATCCTCTACCCAGAATGGTTATGGTAAAACCGCTTCTGATACTACTGCTACTGGCGATTCCGCCATAGTTCAGAATCGTATTGTAAATAGAGGTTACCGCTCTCTCTACGTGTCTTATGCCGACACAAATTATAACTACGAGGGCAACATTGATAGATCCGCGTCAGCGTCGGGCACTAGCAATGAGGCTGTTTCTCAACTACGTACAGTCTCAAGCACGGCATCGGCATCCGGTACTTCAGGATCTACGTCGTCTGAACTTAGAACTATCCCACGTACTGCTGAATCTAGCGGAACACTATATGACTACGAGTACGATGTCGATGAACAGTACGACTCGGCTGATCTGAACTTCGGTGGTGATCAAGTTGCTGTTGTTGCTTGGCTAACACCCCGCACAGCCAGCGCCAGTGCTACTGGTGGTAGCAGTTCGTCCTCGTTCTCCGCCCGAGCCGCGTCCGCTACAGGAGCGGGTACCAGCACCGAGGGCAGCGTAGAACTTTACAAGGCTATTAGGACTGGGTCCGCCAGTGGGGGAGCGACGCTTGGCGACAGTGCTACCGGACTTCACATTGCCCCCAGAACCGCTACAGGGGCAGGAACCGGCACCCAGACCGGCGAGGGTTTGCTCACGACTCTCCGCACGGCCTCTGCCACGGGCGCTGGGACTTCAACTTCCGCCGAACTGCGTACGGTATTTGCCTCCGCTACGGCGTCGGCAATTGATGGGTCTAGCACTGTCAGCGGTGTTGGTAAGGAAGCCTCTGCGACAGCGGCAGGCGATTCCTCTACAAGCATTGGCTATGGCAAGGCCGCAACAGGAACCAACACCTCGTCGTCCGCTACCAAGAATGGCTACGGTAAAACCGCATCCGACACCACTGCTACTGGCGACTCAGCGGTAGTCCAGAACCGTATTGTTAACCGTGGCTACCGTTCTAGTTTCATTTCCTACGCTGACACGGTCTACAACTACGAGGGCAATGTTGATGTATTCGCAGCAGCGTCGGGTACTAGCGGTGAGGCTGTTTCTCAACTACGCACAGTTCTAAGCGCCGCAGCGTCGTCCTTCACTTCAGGTTTTACGGTATCTGAACTTAGAACTGTATTCCGCTCTGCTGAATCTAGCGGAACGCTCTACGACTATGAGTACGATGTCGATGAGCAGTATGACTCTGCTGACCTTAACTTCGGTGGTGATCAAGTTGCTGTTGTTGAGTGGCTGACGCCTCGCACGGCCTCTGCCACGGGCACCTCAAGCCAGTCCGCATCCGAGTTGCGCACGGTCCCCAGAACTGCCACAGCCACAGGAACCAGCACGCAAGGTACTGTCGAACTCTACAAGGCTCTCAGAACAGGGTCCGCCAGCGGTGGTGCCACTAACGGTGACAATGCTGACGGCTTTGTCACGTCTGTCCGAACCGCATCGGATACTGCTACTGGCTCCCAATCCTCTACAGAATTGCTTACCGCAATACGTGCGGCAACGGATAGCACTAGCGGAACGGCTATCGCCGTTGGACTTAGGACGGTTCTTAGAGACGCATCCGCCAGCGGTATCGGGGCGTCTTCAACCGTCAGCGGTGTTGGTAAGGAAGCCTCTGCCAACGCATCGGGTGGGGCCTCTACAAGCATCGGTTACGGCAAGGCCGCGACCGGCGACGGGTCGGCCACGTCCGCTACCAAGAACGGCTACGGAAAGACTGCTTCTGATACCACTGCTACTGGCGACTCGGCTGTCGTATTTGAGCGCTTCGTCCACCGTGGTTACCGTGACTTTGAGATCCAATACACAAGTAGTAAGTACGATTATTATGGTCTAGTAAGTCGAGTTGTAACTGCATCTGGCACCTCTTCTTCATCGGCTCCAACGCTAATCACTAGGTACAGGACTGCTAGCGATTCTACTTCTGGCACTTCCTCTACTACGGAACTTCGCACCGTATTTGCTACCGCTACTGCGTCCGGCACTTCTGACCAATCCTCTACGGAACTTCGCACTGTCCCTGCTACTGCCTCTGCTAGCGGTGGGGCGACTGTTGGTGACTCTGCTACCGGACTACGCACTACCTTCGCCACAGCGTCCGCTAGTGGTGCCGGGGCTTCCAGCCTGACCCAACTCCGTACTACATTCGTCAGTGCTTCTGCGGCTGGTACAGGTACACAGGGCGTCGTCCAACTCCACAAGTTGATTCGTAGCGCCACCGCTAGCGGTGGGGCTACTAACGGAGATACGGCTGTTGGTCTCCACACCGCCCCCCGCACAGCATCGGCTACTGGTGTTGGAACCCATACGTCTACGGAACTTCGCACGACGTTTGCCTCCGCCACTGCCTCAGGTGACGGAACTGACTCCGCTACTGGTCTTCGTACCACCTTCGCTCAGGCTTCAGCGTCTGGCACCAGTACTGAGACAGTCGTCAAGGGTATCGGCAAGACCGGTGCTGCTACCGGTCAGGGTGCGGAGACATCTGTTGAACTTAGGACAGTGTTCCGTTCTGCTGACTCCAGCGGAACGCTGTACGACTACGAGTATGACGTTGACGAGCAGTACGACTCTACTGACCTGTCGTATGGCGGTGACCAACTTGCCATAGTCGCGTGGCTGACGCCCCGTGATGCCACCGGAGCAGGAACGTCTAGCCAGACCAGTGCTGAGTTGCGTACTACGTTCGCCTCCGCTACTGGTGCTGGGTCCAGTAATCAGGGTGTCGTACAGTTGTACAAGGCTCTGCGAGCGGCGACGGCTGCTGGTGGGGCTACCAACGGTGATCAGGCGACCGGCCTCCATACCCATGTCCGTGATGGCGATACGGTTGGGCTGTTCGGCAGTAACGGCACCTCCACTAGCACCGAACTTCGTACCACGTTCGCCGTCGCCAGCGCCTCCGGCATCGGAACATCTACCAGTAACGAACTCCGCACCACTTTTGCTCAGGGTTCGGCGGCAGGAACTGGAGACTCCAGCCTTACGCAACTCAGGACGACCTTCGCAGACGGCTCTGCTACCGCTGCTGGGGATTCCAGCGTCACCTACATCGAACTGCTGTACCGCTCGGCCACGGGCCTTGTGGCCTCTGGTGACAGCGCCGTCGTTACCCTTCGTACGGTTCCCCGCTCTGCTACCGCAACAGGCGGCGCTACGGCAGGCGACTCCGCTGTCGGTCTCCGCACCACCTTTGCCACCGCCAGCGCGTCTGGCACTGGAGATTCCAGCCTTACTCAACTCCGCACCACGTTCGATACGGGTACGGGTGCTGGGTCGGGCGCAGACTCCAACACGACGCTCCACACCCACCTCCGTCAGGGATCTGCCAGCGCACAGGGAGACTCGTCGGCCACCGGTCTTCGTACCACCTTTGCTGTTGCCTCCGCCTCGGCTACTGGTGACTCCTCGCTCACGCAACTCCGTACCACTTTTGGTGTTGGTACTGGTGCCGGTGTCAGCACGGCCATCAGCGATGAGTTCTACAACGCCTTCCGTACTGGTCATGCATCTGGTGGGGCGACCCCCGGAGACGAGGCCATTACCCTTCATACCCATATCAGGCAGGGCGACGACGCCGTTACAGGGGATTCGTCGAGCACGGAACTCCGCACAACATTTGCCGCCGCTACCGGCTCTGGAACTGGTACTGACGACGCAATTGGTCTCCGCACTACGTTTGCTGAAGCCTCGGAAAGCGGCACCGGAAATGAAGCAAGCAGCCAACTTCGTACTACATTTGCTATCGGTAGTGGGTTCGGCGTTAGCGATGGCGCTGTCACCCAACTCCGCTCGGTGTTCCGTGCCCTCGCGGCCTCCGGTAGCGGCGGATCTACTGCCACCGGCCTCCATATCGCCCCCCGAGAAGCCTTTGGAGACGGAGACGGCACCCATACTATCGAATTCCGTCGTGAGCATTTCCGAAACGGGGTCGATGCTAACGGTACTAGCGACCACGTCGTCTTCTACATCAGGACTACGTTTGCTAGGGCTACCGGAGAGGGCGGGGCCACTGCGGGTGACGGTGTCACCTACATCATCGGCCACCGTAGGGCAGGAGATACGTCTGGTATTGCTACCAGCGCCACCGAGACTAACTTCGACAGACGAGCACCTTATTGGGGTGTTGCGCTAAACTAACCCCCACAAGCGCCTCCGATAGGTGCTACACTCATATAGAAACCCGACTAAGGAGCACAAATGGCTACGAGCAAGAACACCACGAAGATCGCTGAGGTCCTCATTGAGGACGAGGCGGAGGCCCCGGCCCCCGTTGCTCAGCCCACTGTCGTGTCCCCCACGACCAAGAACGCCAAGATCAAGGGGACGTGGACCATGTACTACGGTACTGGTAAGTGGGACTTCGTGGATGGTCATCGTTATGACCTTCCTCTTGACCTGTACGAGTACCTGCGTAAGAACGGGAATATCTACGACACTCTCTGATAGAGGAGGGGCCGTATGGCCTTCATTATTCCCAACGCCGTTGACACGTCTAGCGGTGCCAAGTTTGAGAACCTAGATCAGGCCGAGCCGGACTCTCTTGACTTTGAGATCCTCGGTAACACAGGCCGATCTGGTGTTCTCTCTGGCTGTGCTGTCACGTCGATCTCGTCCAGCACGGCTGTCGCTGTGTCCTCGGGCACCATCGTTATCAATGGTGCGCCGTACAGCATTAGCGCCGCCGCTTCGTTGGCTATGCCGACGGCCCCCCTTGGTACTCGCTTTGATCTAGTCGTTGCCCGCGTCTCTAGCGGAGTCGCCTCTCTGGTCGTTGTTCAGGGCGATGATGACGACACGAACCCTGAGTACCCGAAGACCTCCAACACCATCGTTGGTACCTTCAGCCCCACTACCAACGTCAACCTTGATACCGATGTGGTGCTGGCGGCTATCTACCGGCAGGGGACGCAGGTCATCACTACGTCACGTATTGCCGACAAGCGTACGTTCCAGAGTTCAGCGATCTTCGATCAGAGCAGTTCGGCCCCCACCTCGGTCATCAGCCCTTCTCCTGTGGCAGATGCGGGGCGGCTGTTCTACCGCAAGGCCGCTCCCAGCGGTACGTCGTCAGGTGTCTACGTCAAGGGCATCTACGGTGAGTGGTATGAGTTGGCCCGTAACATTGGCCCCCACCTGCCTATCGGTGCCGTTGTAGCGTGGCCCTCTAAGGGATCGCTCCCCTCAGGATTCATTGAGGCCAACGGGCAGAGCCTGCTGACTACTGACTACCCGGCCCTGTTCGCCGCGTACGGCTACACCCACGGTGGCTCTGGCTCGTCGTTCGAAGTCCCCAACCTGAACGGGAAGAGTCTCAAGGGCACCACGGATGTCAACTTGGTCGGTACCCCAGTAGGTAGCGACACTGTGACTCTGGGTGTCAACAACTTGCCTGCTCACAACCACGGTATTGGGGCGCATACTCACACGCTGGCGCACACCCACTCCATTGACCATAGTCATAGCGGGTCTGCTACTACTGCTGGTGCACACTCCCACACTTACACTGACCACAAGGTGTCTCAGGGCGACGTTTACCCCGGAGAACTAACTCGCGGCAGTGATCAGTTAAGGCTAAACCCGACCCTAAACACTGGTTCTGCTGGAGGGCACAGCCACACGGTGTCGGTAGGGTCACCCAGCCCTACTGAGACCAGTAGCCAGTCTGTTACTACCACTAGCACGCCTTCTACTGGCTCCACAACTGATACCGGTTCTACTACGCCGTTTAATGTCGTGCCTGCATCTACGTATGTCCGCTGGATTATCCGAGCAGGCCATGGTGTGGAGGCCGACACGGTGGGTGGTACCTCGCTTCTTGATGAGGCTCTTGAAGAGACCGTGACTCTGGAACTGGTGGGATCGGGTTCGCTCCCCGCTAGTCAGGCTGGGGCGGCGGTGTTCCGTATGCCATATGGGGCGCTCCTTACTGAGGTCCGCGCTGGCCTGAACTCCGGCAGCAACGCCACGTCGGCTATCAGTATCGATATCAACGAGTCCGGTAGCAGTATCCTCAGCACTCCGTTGACAATCGACGCGGGCGAATCCAGTTCTACTTCGGCTGCTGCGGCGGCTGTCATATCAGACCCGGCCATCGCAGATGACGCACTGATCACAATTGATATCGATTCGGCAGACACAGGAGATAGCGGCCCCCTGACGGTGACCTTGTACTTCACTAGGGATGCCTGATGGCTACTAAGGCTGAGATCATTAATATCGCCCGCAACTATCTGCGGGACTTCAAGAAGCCCTTCCAGCAGACTTTCGTCCCCATGGGCATTACCTATGATCTGGGTAAGCCCAACGTGGAGGCTGACACACTCTGGGTGGCCTACACCCCGCAAGGTGGATCAACGTCCGCGTCAGTTGCGTACACGCTGGATGACCGTAACGGTTTGATACGGCTTGGTAGTGCTTTGCCGAACAACGCCACGCTTATGGTTGACGGGTATTACTACGAGTGGATGCTGCCGTCTGATCTGGATTTCTACGCCGATATGGCTATCAACCTCAACACGCACAATCTCAAGGTGCCGTTGGCGAACATGGCCCCCGCCGTTGCGGATGTCATAGGTATTCATACCCTCGTTCAGGCGTTGTGGGGGCTGCTTTCTGAGTACAGCCGCGACATCGATGTAATTACATCCGAGTCCGTCCATATTCAGTCATCTCAGCGTTACCGCATGGTGTCCAGCCTGCTTGATTACTGGACCAACGAGTACAACCGCCGTGCTCAGGCCCTCAACATCGGGCTGGAGCGTCTGGAGGTCGTCAACCTCCGCCGCGTCAGCCGCACCACCAACCGTTTGGTGCCTCTCTACAAGCCTCGTGAGGTTGGCGATTACGGCCCCATCGAACGTATTTACCCCGAGATCGATGACGGTGTTATTGATATCGAGGAGTTGCCGGACGATATCCGTGAAGAGGTTTACGTTGACGGTGAGCCGCCGACCGGGTACCTGTCGACTGGGTACTACTAATGGACCCCCGCCGAGAACTGAGCCTGATCAACAAGCACGTTCGCAGGCGTAACCGCGAAGCCGGGGAAACCGTTATCTGGTATCAGTTCCAGCCCCTTCAGGGTGGTTACAGCGTCTACGACGACATCTATGACGAGGGCGTCCCCGGATCTGGTGGTCGTAACTACAAGGCCGGTATCACGATTCCGACTATCTATATCGAAGAGGTTGAGGATTCGTATAGGGCAATTGAGGACGGTCGTCAGCCCACCCAAAGCCTGCGCACGACGATCCTTTACAAGGACGCCGTTTCTTGCGGTCTGGAAGGTGCTGATGAGTACAACGCTCACCTCAATGACGTGCTGGAATACGACGGGCGGCACTACAAGATCACCGATTACCGGGCTAGGGGCCGTATCCCTACGGAAGCCATTATCGTGGTTCAGGCGTACGAGATCTTCATTGATCAAGAGTTCCTGTTCGATAACGGCCCCCGAAATCCTCGTACTTCAAGCCTCCCTTGGCCTACATCGTTTCCTAGTTAGGTGTAACATGGGTGTGTAGCCGATGCGCGTCGGTTGCAGTGTTTTTGCCTTACAACGCCCAGAACCACGGAGGAAAGCCATGCAGGCTTCTCATGCTTCTAGTTCGATGGATTCTGGGTTTATTTCAGGCGACCCGTACATGGCTATCCACATCGATTATTTGGATGCCTACCTCTTAGATGACCTGTCTGATGTCATTGACTCGTCCATTAGCGAGGAGTACCAGAGCCTCCGGCAGGAAGCGCTCCGAGATCCAGACTGGGCGGCAGTCGCTGACTACCTGTATATCACTAACAATCAGGGCGATTTGATCTTCAACTACGCAGGTGATGATGAGGTTGTTGATTACGTTGAAACGCTTGAGTTTGGCGGCATAGATAGCGCCCCCAACCCACTCCTGCGCAGGCGAGTTGTTCGTGCCGCTAACGATGTTAGTAACGCCATAGCGGACTATATGCGTAAGGAGGTGGCCCTTGGCTAATCCGGGGTTTACCCTTGCCGAGGACGCCGCGTTGAAGAAGCGTCTTATGTCCCTGCATGTGTCTGACGACAGGGATATGCGCCGCCCCCTACAGGTGTTCTTCCGGTATCCAGAGGCCGAGACTGAGAAGACCTACCCCTTTGCCACTATTGAGTTGTTCGACATCATGTACGCCAGAGAGCGGCAGGAGTCGGAGCGGTCGTACTATTACTCCACTTCTGCGAACGCCAGCGCGTCAAGTATTGACTACTTCCCGTCCGAGTATTCGCAGGAAGACATCGACGGGATATTGGCGAATGATGCAAACGCCGACTATCTGGTAACTGACCAGTTGGTCCCCGTAAACCTCATGTATCAGGTCTCTACGTATTGCAGGAGTCAGCGACATGACCGGCAACTCTCTGCCGCAATGCTCCGCTACGTTTTCCCATTTCGACGGGGTTTCATTGAAATCCCCGAAGACGGCACCATTAGGCGCTGCGATATACTAGACTGGCGGTCAGCAGATTTGCTGGATCAAGAATCCGGCTATAAGAAGCGCATATTCCGCAAGGTCATCACAGTACAAATTAACGCAGAGATTCCCCAAAGCGACCTCTTGGCCGTCAAGCGAGTTTCCGCAGTAAGTGGCACACTAACCGACAACTACCCGGACACCAATGTCCTATCTATCTCTTTCTCGGAGGATTTCTAAATGCCTACCTACTCAACTCCCGGCGTCTACGTTAACGAGGGTTCGCTCGCTAGCCTGACTCAGTCCGTTACCGGTGGTACGTCTGCTGTGTTCTTCGGTGCTGCTGAGCGCGGCCCCGAGGTGGCTACGCTCATTACCGACTGGGCTACCTACAAGCGCACCTACGGTGACCTCAAGAACGCTTACGACCTCGGCTACGCCGTCTATCACTTCTTCGCCAACGGTGGTCGCGCCTGTCACGTGGTTCGCACCGTCGGTACCTACGACAGCGAAGGCGGTACCGCTGACTCGGTGACCCCAGATGCGGCTGCGTCGCTGGACGTTCCTTACTACCCGAACGGTTCTTCGTCGGCGTCTGCCGCCCTCTTCGATGCTGAGGCCATGAGCAACGGTACATGGGGCAACAGCCTCACCCTGTCGATTGCGGCTGGGCTGGTTGACACCACCAACTCGGCGCACGGTACCTTCACCGTTGTCGTGAATCTCGGTGGTGTGGAAGTTGAGCGTTGGCCTGAGGTTACGCTCGACCCCGATGGCAACCGCTACGTTGCCACGGTCATCAACACCTACAGCAAGTACATCAAGATCAGCGGAGTTTCTACTGAGTCTCCCGATGCCAACCTTGCGTGGATCACTGAGGTTGACAACGTCGCCACCTTCTCAGGCGGTACTGAGGGCGTTGTCGGTCCGCAGGATTTCGCTGGGGCCGCTGACAGGGTCGATGTCATTCCGGGCAACCTGATCATGAACGCCGTCGGTCAGACCTCGACTACTGCTTTGACCCCGCTCATCAACAAGGCTGTGGCCCGTGGCGATTCGTTCGTCGTCATCGACCCCGACAAGACCTCGGAGACGCTGACTGATCTTCAGACGGTTGCGTCGAACTTCTCCGGTCTGTCGAGCGGTGGCTACGCCGCTCACTACGCTCCGGCCCTCAAGATGGTCGACCCGGCCAAGACCGGCCCCGGCGCTATCCGTACCACCTACCCGGGTGGTGCCATCGCTGGTCTCATGGTCCGCACCGAGGTTCAGCGCTCGGTCGCCAAGGCCCCGGCTGGCTACAACGCAGACATCCGTGGTGCTCTCGGACTCGCCGTCGACCTTTCCGACGCCGATCTCGGCACCCTGTATGACGGCACCCCGTACGTCAACTCGTTCAAGGCTGTGCCGGGAGCGGGTGTCGTGGTTTACGGTGCCCGTACGTTGGCCCGCTCTACTTCGGACAAGTTCATCCCGGTGCGCCGCACCCTGAACTACCTGAAGTACTCGCTCAAGGAGTTGACCCAGTTCGCAGTCTTTGAGCCGAACGACGCCAACCTCTGGACCCGCATCAACGTGGTGGTTTCGTCTTTCCTCTCGGAGTTCTACCGCTCTGGTGGCCTTGTCGGTGACAATGCCTCGCAGGCGTTCTTCGTGGTCTGCAACACCACCAACAACACTACGACGAGCATCGATCAGGGCATCGTCAACGTCGAGGTGGGCGTGGCGCTTCAGTACCCCGCAGAGTTCATCGTTATCAACCTCAGCCAGTGGACCGGCGGCAGCAACGCTGTCGAGTCACTCTGATAAACCAAGGAGCAATATTCCATGGCACGAGCATCAGTTACCGACCCGGTCAGGAACTTTAAGTTTCAGGTCACTATCCAGCCTCCGTCTAACGGTCGGCTGGCAACGCTGGTGGGGGAGGAGTTGCCGAAGTTAGGTTTCTCCGTCGTCTCCGGTCTGACCGTTCAGAACGAAATGATTGCCTACCGTGAAGGGGGCATGAACACGCACCCGCACAAGATGGTTGGTCAGTCAGACTACGGCCCCGTCACTCTGACCAAGGGTGTGTTTGCCAATCAGGGAGCGCTGTACAGGTGGCAGACGTTCATGCACTCTTGGGCGCAGGGTAGCCTCGACTCGGAGGGTTCGGCCACCGGCAACAACGATTATCGTTGCGACATCGTCGTCACGGTCCACGACCATCCGGTTTCGGCTGGCACCTACGCTCAGCCGAACTCGTCGGGTAACGTCGTTACTCCTGCTGGCGATCCGAAGATTGGGTATAAGTTGTTCAACTGCTGGCCCGCTTCGTATTCGCTGGGAGATCTTAACGCTGGTGACTCCTCGATTCTGATTCAGCAGATGGTGCTGAACCATGAGGGATTCACCGTTCTCTTCGCGGATGACGAGAAGTCAAGGCCCATCACCGATCTGGCTACCATCTCCTGATACATTTCAGTACAACCCCAAACGATTAGGAGCACAATATGAGCGAGCAGGATGATGCCGCACGTGTCAATGACGCCATCCTAGATCCGGTTCCGACCATGCCGGATGCCCCCGATACCATCGTCAATCTTATGCGAGGTCTGCATGAGGACAACGATGAAGGGGGCGTCTGGCATACTCAGGCGGAGATTCGGGAACTCAACGGCGAGGACGAGGAGTATCTGGCCTCTATTGAGAACAAGAAGGACCTTATGTACTCCGAGTACATGAGTGCTCTCCTCAGTAGGACCGTGATCCGTGTCGGCACTATCGAGGTCAACAACAACATCAAGATCATTGATAAGTTGATTCTGGGTGACCGGGACCTTCTGTATTTGCAGATTATGAAGGTCACTTACGGTGAAACCCGCCTCATTAAGATGCCGTGCGTTCATTGCAGTCAGGTGAACGACGTAACGCTGGAACTTGATAACGATTTCCCGATTACCTACCCGGACTTTGACGTTCGGGAAGGCGTTCGGGTGGAGACATCGAAGGGCACCATCACTCTTCGGTTGCCTAACGGAGAAGACACCGTCGCCGTCCAGAAGGACTCTAAGAGCGACGCGCAGATGAACACTGCCATGTTGGCTCGTTGCGCCTCGTGGCCGGAGGGGCAGGCCCCCGCTGATCCTATGAAGTGGGCGAGGACCTTAGGTCTTGGGGATCGCAAGAAGTTAGTTAATGCCCTTCTTGATATTGAGATCGGGCCGAAGTTAGGGGAGGTGGAAACTCAGTGTGCAAGTTGCGGCAAGGACATGCCAATTCTGCTCGACTGGGTCTCCCTTTTACTCGGTTAGTCTGAAGATCTTATACTGGGAATACGAAGCCATAGCCACCGTCTACAAAGGGTTTGGTCTACACGACATCAAATCTATGACCGTTCGTCAACGCGATTTCTGGTATCGTATGGCGAAATGGCGTAATCAGTAGCGGAGGCCCTTATGGCTGATAACGATCCCGACGCAGAAGTCGGAGAGAGCCTGATCGGCGGTAATAACAGCCGCCGTCGCTCTGACGTACGCGCAGGTATCCGTGTAGATACCGCTCAGTTAGCCGCCCTCAAAAAGCATCTCACGGAAGCCCGGGATCTAACCAAGTCTTGGCGCGAGGAGATGGAGAAACTCGCCACGGCTGCTGGCAATGTTCAGGGCATCATGACGGGCAAGTCCGCTACTGGCACGCCCCGACCCGCAGGTACCGACACTAGCCAGCCTGTTAATAGTTCCGGTGGCGCTGGTGGAGGTGGCGATGGCGCTGGTGGAGGCGCTGGTAGCACAAGCGGCGGAGGACAACCCGGGCGTATCCGTAATTACTTTGCGGCTCATGGCGCTAATGCGACGGGAGGAACGGCTAGCACTGCTGCTGGTGCTGCCGTAGTAGGCAAGATGCTATCGGAGGCTATCAAGCCTCTTGTTCAGGGTATGGATGCCCGTATCGACCGGGGCATTTCATATGCCACATCTGCTGATCGCCTGAATCTGCTTACGCAACAGATGACCGGTCAGTCGCAGATGCAGGTCATGCAGAACATGCGACAGCCTCTGACGCAGTACCGCTTGGGCGCGGGCGGCGTCAATGCCATGATGCAGTTTCAAGCGCAGACAGGAGTTCAGGCTTCTTCTGGATTAGCGAGGTCTATCGAGGCCCTCCGTATGTCCTCCGGGTTCGGTAAGAGCACTCAAGACATTCTTACAGAGCAGCAGCAACTGATGAACCCGGAAGTTGCTAACCGCATGTTCTTCATGGCGGGTACCAATGCCTTCAATATCGGTGGCGGTATGAAGGACCCCTTACAGACCCGTCAGGAACTGGTCCAGCGCTTGGGGCTTGATAATCCTGCTATTGCTCGTAGCGCCATGCTTGCTGGCTCGGTTACCAGATCACGCTTGGCCGACATTGGTCTAGGAGAGGAGGCACAGACCTCCATTCTCCAGTACGCCCAACAGCAGATTCAGTTCAGGGAAAAGGGCGGCAAGGGGATGTATGACCCCTCCGATCCCCGCCATCGGCAGATGATGGGTATCGAAGACAACCTCGCTACTCAGCAAGAAGAAACCACAAGGGTTCAGACCCAGCGTGAAGAGCAGTTCATGGTTCGCCAGATTGACAACATGGCAGCGCTTGAGAAGAGCAACCAAGCGCTCATTAAGGCGTTGGGTGGTCTTGAGGACAAATTGAGCGGCGTGCTTGGCCTCCGCACTAGCACACGTCCCTTCTTTAGAGCCGCAGGTTCCTTGGCTAACCCGCTGATGATGGGTGGCGCGGCGATGATGATGAACCCGGCAACTATGCCTTTCGGTATAGCCGCTATGGGTATTGGTGCGGTGCTAAACGCCGCCGGTGACCCCCCGAACCCTGACGCCGAGGGCGGCGGGGTAGCGGCACAGTCACAGGGATCTCGCAGCACCGCCAGCGACGACACTATTACCGTACCGTATGGGTATAACGGTAACCGCATATCACTTCGTGACCTGCAACGTAGAAGCGATTTCCAGCGAATTCATCCCCGTATGCGAGACAGCCTGCTTCGTATGATGCGGGCTAACCCCGAGGTCGGCATCGGTCAGGGTTATCGCAGCCCCCAACAGCAGGAAGCGATGTTCACTGATCGCTATGTTGAGAGCGACACTGAGACCGACGTTAAATGGAAGGGTAAGTATTGGAAGCGTGTTAAGGGTGCCCCCGCAGCACCCCCCGGACGCTCGATGCACGAAATCGGTCTCGCTGTTGACATGGTTGGTGATATCTCGTGGATGAACGCCAACGCTAGTAAGTTTGGTTTGAAACACTTCGGCGGAGTTAACGGTGAGCCGTGGCACGTTCAGCCCGCTAATCTTCCGAATTCACGGGCTAAATATGAGGCGCAGGGAGCGCCGTGGGGTACTGACGGCGCTTTCATCGATGATGGCGAGACTGTTAACTTGGCTGCGTATATGGGCGATGGCGGTACGTCCACCACCGCTGCCACTAGCGATATGTACGCAATATACGCCAGTCTGGGCATTGCTGGGGGAACGATATCTGACAAGATCGAGGCCCAGAGGGCGCAGGCTTTGTCTAGGCTACAGTCCAGCACTACTACTGCTACTACTTACAGCAGTGAGCGGTCTAGGCCATCGCATGTGCGCGGGTCTACCCGAAAGGTCAACGTCGACAGGAAGTTAACCGGTGCTGAAGTTGCCGCATACGCTTACAAGGCGGGGTTCCGGGGGCAGGATCTTGTCAAGATTGTGGCTATTGCTGGGCGTGAGAGTAGTTGGAGAACCGGGGCGTACAACCCCGACCGCTCAACAGGCGATGACTCCTATGGCCTGACCCAGATCAACATGCTGGGACAGATGGGTACCAACCGCCTACGTTCATTTGGTATATCCAAACCAGAGGATCTGTACGATCCCGAGGTCAACATGCGAGCGGCGCGTGTCCTATTCCAGTCCAGTTCTGTTCCGTTTTACCATTGGGGCCCTTATAAGGGCATGGACCCCCTCTACAACACCGACATGGGTGCGGCGACCAGCGCTGTGCAGGCGGCTGGGTACGCGACTACCGGTGACCCTACGGTGGATATGGCGTATAGCCCATCACGTCGTCGTTCTGGGGGTGGGCAGTCGACCTCTTCTACTACCCACATCACGTCGTCTCCGACGATCAACGTGGCCCCTGTCATCAACTTCAATGGTGCCCCCGGCACCCCCGATCTAAGAAACATCGCACAGACAGTTAGTAGGATGATAAAGGAAGAAGTCGACATGATTGATTTGAGGACTGCCTGATGTCGTACCGCAGTGACCAGTGGTTTAGGCTCAATAACACCGAAGCCACCGGAGAGTCTTTAAGCGTCAATTTTGCTAGCAACCGGGCCGGGGCGTTTGTTACCGGGGCGACAAACCTCCCCTTTAGATACCCCGACAGGTCAATCCGCGATATGGATGGCAACAGCCGACCCCCAATGAAGCGGGGGTACATACGGTCTTTGGCCTTCGGAGAAGACAGGGCAAACTTCTCCATACAAAAATGCCAGTTCCAATTCAACCCCTCACAGATCGCCCAGTCCGTTCAGCAGAACACCGCTGTTCTTAACTTCATTCAGCAGGACCCCGCCCAGTACGCACAGCCCATGCCGGGTAACGTCACGTTTTCTTTCGATTTGTTCTTCGACAGAAGTGCAGAACTAAATGACAACAACCTGCCTTTTAGCAGCCTAGACACCAGCAATCCGTGGGAAACGGGTAACCCTGCCGAAATTGGGGTCCTACACGATCTGTCTCAGTTGTACAAGGTTATTGGCGTTGGCGTCAACAGCACCATGACAGAGTATCTAACTAAGACGGCTATTGCTGCAAGCAACGCTGAGATAGCCGACGCAGAGAACGACTCCGATGCCGAGACTTTACCGGAATTTGATTCGGAAGAGTTCAGCAGCGATGTAAACAGTTTTATGGACTACAACGTAGGTAACACTGCGTTCTTACTTCCCCTACCTTGCCGTATAGTCTTTTCCTCGCTTTACATCGTTGAGGGTCTCGTCAAGGACATCAACGTCATGTTTACTAAGTTCACCGAAACCATGGTTCCCATGCAGTGCTCAGTTCAGGTGATGTTTGAGGCCAAGTACATTGGGTTTGCTAAGAAGAACACGTTCTTTGAATACGCTCTGAGAGAACTAGAGAAAGTAGAACCCACTACACCAAGCAGCGCCATACTTACTGCTTATTACGAGGCTCTTAGTACCGACTTTTCTTCTGTGCAAATGGTCTGTTTAGACGAAGAGTCTAACCTTGTAAAAAGCGCCGGTCATCGTAACCGCAACTTTAACACTGAAGCAGACGGTAACCAAATAATCGATTTAGTGTCGTACCGTGCTACGGGAAGTAAACTTGCTGAAAATAAGGCGCATGTAAAGATCCTGTTTCCTAGGGAATCCGACTCGCAGCGGATCAGGTCTCTAATGGTTGCAAACGGCCTTAACGTAAACATTAGTGCTAGTGGTTACATAACGCTATATCGTTACACGCTTGCTGTTCCCGGTAACGATAAGCAGGGATTCACAGAATTAAACCCCACTCTTTACGCAAATGTTTTGGCAAACACATCTCCGTATTCACCCGGTATTGGCTCCATAGGGTCGTCCCCGTCCCCAACACCTAGCGGTTCTATCCCAAATTTTGAGCGTTTAGAGAACGGTATACGTACCTACATGACTCGCACGGCAGCACAGGGCGGAGCCACCGTCTTGCTACCGGAAGACCTCGCCCCAGATCCTGATGAATATCCGTTCAAGAACGCCATTCGTCTGTTTAGGATTAACCTGTCATCTAGCAACGCCTTAGACGACGACGGTGTTGCTGAGGCTAATAACGTACAAGATTGGGATCGTATGATGGAATGGGCTTGCGTAAGCAAGGCCCAAGCCCTTGGCCCCGCCGGAGGGTCGGACAATGATACCTCCACCTCATCAACTGAGGACAACATCATTTATCCGGTACATGGGGCTGACAGTAAGTTTGCCTACTTGGCAAAGTTTGAAGTGACACTCAGTATCACAATAGACAACACAACCCAAACGATAAGCGGTAAGGATTACCGTTTATATACAACGCCCATAGGCACTACTAGTAACCAATTAGTAAAAACTATCTCACTTAACTGGCCTGCTCCCGATAACCCGGTACCCGCCGATGACCCAGCCAGTGTGTTTGATCCGACGGTGGCCGGAGCGCCAGCAGAGGCTTACGAAGATACTCCTACTGGCCCCGTTCCAAGGACGGAGAATAGCCAACCTCTGGATTACCGGCTCCCCCTAGACCGTTCCCAAGGAGCGTACTTTTAATTATGGCTAATTACAGCGCTTCTTCTCGTTACAGTAACGACGCCTCTGGTCAGCGGGCTTTTCGCGGCGAACTGAACTCCGGCACTACGACTCTCTACACGGTGCGTCAGGGGGACACCCTTGAGTCCATCTCGGCTCGTTTGCTGGGAACCACAGAGCGTTACTGGGAGTTGGCCGACCTCAACCCGCACGTCAAGTTCCCCCTCGATCTACAAGTCGGGACGGTACTCAGGATTCCGGTATGATCCATAAGAATCCTTATGGCGTGTCTCCGACACTGGAGATCGTCATTGGCAACGTCGAGATCGATTACACGACGATCAACTTTCTGGAGTTGCACTTAGCAGAGAACCAGCATGATCTTCTCGTCATGGAGATGTCGGGTATACCTCCGAGAGCGATCATTGATTACTACAACAAGCCCGTCTCTGTGTCGATATCGACGGGGGGCAATTACTCGCAGAAGTTCTACGGGTACGTAGAGGACGTGCGCCCCGAGTCGGTTACGGGCTTCGGGTTGATGAATGGTAGCCCTTTCCAGACGGCCAAGATTGTCTGCTTGGGGGCTTCCTATGTGATGCGTGGCAGCACGAGTTTCGTATGGAACCGTTACCGGCTGAGTGATATCGCACGAGACTTGGCTAACAAGTATTCGTTTAGCCTCGACGTGGTTAAGGACCCCGCTATCCACGAGTCGCTGGTTCAGACCAACGAGTCTGATTGGCAGTTCCTGACGAGGTATGCGACTTTCTTGGGCTACAGCGTCAACGTACACGGTACGCATATGCACCTGTATGACCCGTATAAGGCGCTGAGTAGGCAGAACTCATATCATGTGCTGTCAACTTTGCGTAAGAAAGACAACAACAACCTGCGCCCCATGCCGGGTCAGGTCATGGAGTTCTCTGGCTCATTCTCTAAGCGCCACATCGACGGAGAGTACAAGGAGAGCATCGTCACGGTTGTGCAGCCGGATAACCGGATGTTCAATGTCACATCCCGCACCGTTGCCCCAACAAACAACGGTGTCCCACGTTTCCCCAATCGTGTCGCTGAGTACACCGACAACTTTGAGGAGGCCGCACGCCGCATCTCCTCAGTGTCGAAGGAGAAGTACGATTACTACGCCACGGCTAAGGTCATCGGTGTGGCGGGGTGTAAGCCGGGAGGTGTAGTGCGCCTCGACAACTATGACACCGAATTTGACGGCTTCTGGTACGTCCACTCCGTAAAGCACACCGTCCACAGCAACGCCTTCTTCTCAGAGTTAGAATTAGTCAAGAACGTCAACTCAGAGTTGGTGTTCACGAACACTGAGCCGATGCAACGCCCCCCAGACACTGCGTACTCCTCAAGATTCGGGTGGGTAGCCGAGACCAAGAGAATCCATGAGTACTCCTGACTTTGAACTCCACCGAGCGGTAGTCCACTGGGCCGACCCCGTAACAGGTAAGGCGCAGGTACGTGTTCCCTCCTTGTTGGGAGCGGACAACGTGGTTGATATGCCTACCACCGGGCTTACCTATGCTGAGGGTGTGTGGAATGTCCCCCCTGATGGGACATCGCTATTCATAGCCGTATCAGTTGATCGCACACAGTTTCTTTGGCTCAACGCTGTCGATGCGGCCCCTGTCGACGAGGACGCTGGTGCTGACATTCTTGCCGCTACCGGTGAGCCGATGGGGCACGAAGACCGCACCGAGAGTGCTATGGCGTTCGACGACAGCACTCGCATCTTTACCATCCAGCCAGTTGGTGACTCATTTACCATCTGGTGTAAGGGCACTAAGTACGTCAAGACGGGCACGTCCTCATTGACGCTTCCTGATACCACGGACTTGTACTACATCTACTTCGATCCTGACGGTCTGATCCAGTACCGCACGAACTACTTTGTCTGGGACGAGGACTGCCCCACCTCATACGTCTACTGGAACTCCACCACCCAGAAGGCTGAGTTCTTTGCTGACGAGCGCCACGGCATTGTCCTTGACTGGCAGACCCACGAGTACTTACACCGGACGAGGGGAGCATCTATTGCTAACGGGTTCGACGTGGACCCCACCTCGTTCGTCATCGACGGTGATGGCACTGCTGACTCTCATTGCTACTTTACGCTGGAAGACGGTACATTCTTCGACGAGGACCTTCAGGTCGACGTTGTCTCTACCGCAACCCCATCGGCTAACTCGTGGGAACAGGACCTCTCTTCCCCCGCTCAGATTCCTGTCTTCTACTTGACGACTAACGGCTGGGTCATGGATGATCCCACCAATTTCCCGTTCAAGATGGGGGCCAGTTTGCCCTACTTCAATGACGGTACGTCCTTGACGCAGATTGACTCCAACAAGTTTGGTATCGCTTGGATCGTCGCTACGAATAACCTGAACTATCCGGTACTTGCCATTATGGGACAAGCGCAGTACCTCAATATCGGTGATGCGGAGGCCAGAGTCTGGAGCGACCTGACTCTGACTGACCTGCCTATCGTGGAGATGCGCCCCCTCTATAAATACGTGTTCCAAGTCAAAGATACGTACACCAATAGCGTAAAGGCCGCTCTCCGTGGCATTTACGACATCCGTCGCGTAGAGGCGTCGTCTATTGGTGCCCCCACCGCCGCCATCAGCGACGGGTCTATTACTACCGAGAAACTGGCTGACGAAGCAGTTACGGCAGCAAAGATCGCAGCCGCTGTCCAAGACCTTCTGGTACCCGCTGGCACCGTCGCGGCCACCATCAAAACCACCGCTGATACTGGCTGGCTTATGCTCGACGGTTCTTCGGTCAGTTCGGCTAGCACGCTATACCCGTCGCTGTGGTCTGCCGCCCCCACCTCGTGGAAGTCGGGAACTACCCTAAACCTGCCTGACATGAGTAACAAGACCCTCGGGGGGTCAGGTACCACCGCCCTTGGTGCTGCTGGCGGATCTAACAGCGTTACTCTGGCGGAGACCAACCTGCCAAGCCACGCCCACAGCATCAACCACGGCCACAGCGACACCTTCTCCGGTAGCGCTAGTAGCCACACGCACTCGATTAACCCACCGTCTACTAGCCTAAACATCAACGATAATGGTTTAAATATCGTTTATCAGATTGGTGGTTACACCAGCGGCTACGCCATGCTGGGGTCTACCAGCGGAACCATGGCCGTTGATTTTGATGGCTCGCATGGCCACACGGGAACTGTTGATATTCCGTCATTCACCTCCGGCGGCCCATCCGCAACTGGCGTCTCCATTAGCGGCTCGGTGACTAACTACACCGGTAACTCTGGTAACACCGGTTCTGGTACGAGCGTGGACGTGACGAACGCTCACTTGGCGGTGAACTTCCAAATTAAGGCTCACTAAATGGTGCTTGACATCGTTTCGTAACATTGTGGTACACTCCTTGTAGGAGACATCAACGAGGAGGTGCCCCAATGCGTCGTCTTCTTTCCCTTACCCTTGCGGCGGTCGCTATCGTCACCGCATCACTGGTCCAGACAGCGGCCAGCGTCGGAATTCCTGAGGAGTTCATCCCGCCCCATAACTGGGAACTCCCCGCTAACCCACCACCAGAACCTGTGCGCTCTGTCCAGATCTACAGCATCCGCCCTGAGCCGGTGTGGGCAGATGAGAGGCGTGAGCCAACGCCCCCGCCCCGTGTCAAGTCGTGGAGCCGCCACAACCCTGACTGGCGTTGTGATGAGTGGATGCCCCTAGCCCGCGAGGTCGGGTGGGCAGAGGAGCAACTGCCCAAGTTGTCCTATGTCATCTACCGTGAGACACGTTGCCGCCCAGACCAGCACAACCCCGATGACCCTATGGGCGGTAGCAATGGGCTGACGCAGATCAACCAGTTCTGGTGTAAGCCCACGCAGTACTGGCCGGGAGGCTGGCTCCAGACTCATGGCATCCTTGACCATTGCGATGAGTTGTATGACCCCAGAATCTCCCTAACAGCGTCACTTGCTTTGTGGGAGAACTCTGGTTGGACTCCTTGGTTCCCCTAAATATCGTATAATGGTCTCCTGAGGAGGCCGTATGCGGCGTTTCAGGATTACCTATCTACCAGTATTAATATGGGTATTTTCCCTGATTATGCCGTCGACCGCTCAAGCGGCCTCGTAT
>Ga0181594_10001425_pt1 | contig 22229 bp, 23 predicted proteins | sample 071ome_18_FD_145603 | JGI IMG/M metagenome (GOLD analysis project Ga0181594, IMG submission 145603) | Coastal salt marsh microbial communities from the Groves Creek Marsh, Skidaway Island, Georgia - 071413BT metaG (spades assembly) | ecosystem: Environmental > Aquatic > Marine > Intertidal zone... | reverse complement strand
AGAAGCTGGTGCGCGCCGGGTTCGGCTCCAACAATGTCGATACCTGCGCGCGGGTCTGCCATTCGCCGACCGGTTACGGCCTCAAGACCACCTTTGGCACGTCTGCGGGCACGCAGGATTTCGACTCGGTAATGCACAGCGACGTGATCCTCGTGATCGGCGCGAACCCGACCGACGCGCATCCGGTCTTCGCCAGCCGCATGAAGCGTCGCCTGCGGCAGGGCGCCAAGCTGATCGTGATCGATCCGCGCCGCATCGATCTGGTGCGTTCGCCACATATCGAAGCAGCACATCATCTGCCGCTGCGGCCCGGAACCAATGTCGCAGTGCTGACCGCCATGGCGCACGTGATCGTCACCGAAGGGTTGGTCGACGAGCAATTCGTGCGCGAACGCTGCGATATGGTAGCTTTCGAGGACTGGGCACGCTTCGTTGCCGAAGAGCGCCACAGCCCGGAATTCCTCGAAGACGTCACCGGTGTTCCCGCCGCCGATCTGCGCGCGGCCGCGCGGTTGTTCGCGACAGGCGGAAACGGGGCAATTTATTACGGGCTCGGCGTTACCGAGCATTCGCAGGGTTCATCGACTGTCATGGCGATCGCCAACCTTGCCATGGCGACCGGCAACATCGGTCGTCCCGGTGTCGGCGTAAACCCGCTGCGGGGCCAGAACAATGTCCAGGGTGCCTGCGACATGGGCTCGTTCCCGCACGAATTGTCCGGTTATCGTCATCTCTCGGATGGCGATACGCGCGCGCTGTTCGAGGCGGACTGGCAGGTCACGCTCGACGAGGAGCCGGGGCTGCGCATACCGAACATGCTCGATGCCGCGCTCGATGGCAGCTTCCGCGCGATCTACATTCAGGGCGAGGACATCCTCCAGTCCGACCCTGATACGCAGCACGTTGCTGCCGGGCTGGCGGCGATGGAATGTGTGATCGTGCACGACCTGTTCCTCAACGAAACTGCAAACTACGCCCATGTCTTCCTACCGGGCTCGACCTTCCTCGAAAAGAACGGCACTTTCACCAATGCCGAGCGGCGCATTCAGCTTGTGCGCAAGGTGATGGAACCGGCGAACGGTCTTGAGGACTGGCAGGTCACGCAGGCGCTCGCCAATGCAATGGGACTGCAATGGGACTACACCCACCCGTCGCAGGTGATGGACGAGATCGCGCGGCTCACGCCGACCTTTGCGGGCGTCTCATTCGATCGGCTGGACGCTGAAGGCTCGCTGCAATGGCCTGTTAACGACGCGCATCCCGATGGTGCGCCGGTCATGCACGAGGCGGGCTTCGTGCGCGGCAAGGGCCTGTTCGTTGTCACGGACTACGTGCCGACCGACGAGAAGACCGGCCCGCGCTTCCCGCTGCTGCTGACTACCGGGCGCATCCTGTCTCAATACAATGTCGGGGCGCAGACCCGGCGCACGGCGAACGTCGTGTGGCATGAGGAAGACGTGCTGGAAATCCATCCCGTCGATGCCGAGAACCGCGGCCTCAAATCGGGCGACTGGGTGCGGCTCGCCAGTCGCAAGGGCGAGACGACGCTGCGCGCCGAGGTCACCGACCGGGTCGCGCCCGGTGTGGTCTACACCACGTTCCACCATCCCGAGACGCAGGCCAATGTCGTGACCACCGAGTATTCCGACTGGGCGACCAATTGCCCGGAATACAAGGTGACGGCGGTACAGGTAACGCCCAGCAACGGGCCGACCGACTGGCAGGAAGACTATGCCGAGATGGCTGGCCGCGCCCGGCGGATCGAACCAGCCGAGCCGGCGGAATAACCATGGACGCGGGCAAGCTCGTCTACATGGCCAACCAGATCGCCCGCAATTTCGCCGTGCTTGGCGAGGAGCAAGCGGTTGCCGCTACTCTCGATCACATCGAGAAATTCTGGGACGCGCGGATGAAGGCGCAACTGCTGGAGCACGGCGGCGAGGGGCTGTCGCCAATCGCGACAAGGGCACTGGAAAACCTGCGCGCTACCCATTCGGCCTGAGTCGGGATCACACCACGACGGTGTGCCTGGCCATCAACCAGCGGCCATCCAGCTTCACGAATTCGTCGTGATAATTGCAGCAACCCGCGTGCTGCGTGCGGCCTTCGTCGTCGAGATCGGTCATGATCATGTAGCACCGCGATCGCGCCCGCTCACTGTCGCCCTCGATCGAGATTGTCGTGATGTGGTGATACCACGGGCGGCCCGGCTTTGCCGCGAAGTAATCCGCAAATTCGCGCATCTCGGCCTCTCCCGAGACCGTCCGATAGCCGATATCCATTTCGGCATCGGGAATGAAGCAATCGAGGAAGGCTTGAGGATCGGTCCCGTCCATCGCGTAGGCATAGCGGGCCAGCAGGTTTGCGATCTCGAAGCGGTCGTCTGCGGTCAGTGGGGCGGGCATTGTTCAGAACGATGCGGCTGTCGGCAGCAGGGAATCTTCGGGGCGCAGGCAGTAGCCGCCGCTGGGCGCCGTCTCCACAATCCCCTCCAGCCCGGCCGTGTTGAGCTTTCCGCGCAGCCGCGAGACGTGGACCGCCAGGCTGTTGGTCTCGGGAACGAAGCCCATTCGCCGCACGTCCTTGACCAGCGATTCCTTGCTGACCGGGTGGCCCGGTGTATCCGCCAGCCGCCACAAGAGGCCGAACTCGCGCGGATGCAGGCCCAGCGGGCGCTCGTCGACATAGGCTTCGCGCGCCAGCAGGTCCAGGTTGAGCCGTCCGATCCGGCGGTAGCGCGGCAAAGTGTCCTCGAGGGCTGACAGGCGGCGCGCACGGGCGTCGAGTTCGGGCAGGGCGATGTCTTCGCCGGTCACTTCGCCGAAGCCGAGCCGCAACATGCGGGCACGGTCCACGGCGTCGTCGATGCCAATCAGCAGCATCAGGCGACGAGCGAGGCGACCGTGGCGGCCGAGGAAATCAAGCCACAGGCGCGGTGTCATGCCCCTGACATGGGCCACGCCCACACATTCGTCGGTGTCGTGCGCGTCGTCCAGAAGGAGCCAGCCGCAATCTCGCAAGTCGAGATGCGGCGGGATCGTGTTCGCGGTAAGCCAGCGAAACTCGCGCACGAAGCCCACTCCCCTTTACCCTGTCAATGGCGGACCCACGCCAGCGCGACTCGCGCGCGAAGGGAATCACCAAGCTGTATCAGGAAAGCGAGAGTAATGAGATTCTTGACCTGTCCGCAATCAGGCGGCGGAACTATTTACGCCCATGCCGGACAGGTAACGCTTGATGTTGCGCGCCGCCTGGCGAAGCCGCTGTTCGTTTTCGACCATGGCGATGCGCACGTATCCTTCGCCGTCCTCGCCGTAGCCCACCCCCGGCGCGACCGCGACTTCAGCCTGGGTGAGAAGCTGCTTGGAGAATTCGAGGCTGCCCATTTCCGCCAATGAAGGCGGCAAGGGCGCCCAGGCGAACATGCTCGCCCGGGGGCTGGGGATGTCCCATCCGGCGCGACCGAACGCCTCGACCATGACATCGCGACGCTTGCGGTAGAGCTCTCGATTCTTTTCGACGATGTCCTGCGGACCATTGAGCGCTGCAACCGCGGCCGCCTGGATTGGGGTGAAAGCTCCATAGTCGATGTAACTTTTCACCCGCATGAGTGCGGAGATCAGCTTGGTATTGCCGACCGCGAAGCCCATCCGCCATCCGGCCATAGAATAGGTCTTGGAGAGCGAGGTGAATTCGACCGCGATATCCTTGGCTCCGGGAACCTCAAGGATCGAGCGGGTCGGATTGCCTTCATAGTAGAGTTCGGAATAGGCGAGGTCGGACAAGACCCAGATCTTGTTTTCCTTCGCCCAGGCGACAAGCCGTTCGTAGAATTCGATGCCGACCGTCTCGGCAGTCGGGTTCGAAGGATAGTTGACGATCAGCACGGTCGGTCGCGGCACGGTGAAGTGCATCGCCTTTTCCAGCGCTTCCCAATATTGTTCGTCCGGCGTGGTCGGCACCGAGCGGATCGAGGCTCCAGCGATGATGAAGCCGAAGGTGTGGATCGGGTAACACGGGTTGGGCGCAAGGATCGTGTCGCCGGGCGCGGTGATCGCAGTGGCAAGGCTGGCGAGCCCTTCTTTCGAGCCCAGCGTCACCACCACTTCCTTGTTGGGATCGAGATCGACCCCGAAGCGGCGCGCATAGTAGTCCGCCTGCGCCTTGCGCAGGCCCGGGATGCCGGCCGATTGCGAATAGCCGTGCGCGTCGGGATCCTGTGCGACCTCGCACAGCTTGTCGATGACATGCTGGGGCGGCGGCAGGTCGGGATTGCCCATGCCGAGGTCGATGATGTCCCTGCCTGCCTGCCGTGCTGCGTGCCGCATCGCGTTGACTTCGGCGATGACATAGGGCGGCAGTCGCTTCATGCGGTAGAATTCGTCTTCCATGACCTCTTGGCAATCTTTGTCTATGTTAACGCGCGGCCCACTTGCCGCACCGGCCCATGTAGGCGATAAACTGCCGCTGGCAAAAGCCCTATTGTCATTGCTTCGCCGGAGAATTCGCACCTCATGTCCGACAAGACCGACGCCAAGTCCGATGCCGCCATCGGGGAATTCGTCGAGGCACAGACAAAAGCATTCCAGAGCCTGTTCGGTCAGCTGGCGGGCAGTGCATCATCGGGAGAGAACGAGAAGGGGCAGGTCCACTGGGCCGGCATCGCGCGCAAGATGCAAGCGATGTGGCTCGACTATCAGGCGACGCAACTGGGCCAGCAGCGCCCCATGCCGCATTACTCCGATCCGGTGAAATGGGTTGCGAGTGCCGAACAGATCCTGCGTGCCCTGCCGCTATCCGATCCTGACCATCACAAGAAATTGTGGGCCGACGGGCTCGACCTCATGCAGACGGTGCTGGGCCAATATGGCATCGGGCCGAAGGCCGAGGAAGCGAAAGCCGCAGGCGAGGATGGCCCGCAGATGCCGCTCAGCGACAAGCGGTTCGCCGATCCGCTGTGGCGGCAAAACCCGTTCTTCGCGGTTTTGCATCAGAGCTATCTGATGCTGTCGAACGAACTGATCGCGATGGCGGAGCAGGCCGAGGGCCTTGAACCCGAGCGCAAGGGCCAGCTGCAATTCGCGACGCGTGCGCTGGTCGATGCCCTCAGCCCCTCGAATTTCACTCTGACCAATCCCGTGGCGCTGGAGCGTGCCCGCGAGACAGGCGGGCAGAGCGTCGTCGATGGCATGGATCACTTGCTCAAGGATCTCGCGCGCGGTCAGTTGAGCCACACGGCCTCCGGCGCTTTCGAACTTGGCGTCAACCTGGCCGAAACGCCCGGCAAGGTCGTTTACGAGACGCCGCTGTTCCAGCTCATCCAGTACACGCCCACGACGAAGAAGGTGCTGAAGACCCCGCTGGTAATCTTTCCGCCCTGGATCAACCGGTTCTACATCCTCGATCTCAATGCGAAGAAGAGCTTCGTGCGCTGGGCCGTGGCGCAGGGCATCAGCGTTTTCATGGTCTCGTGGAAATCGGCCGACGCGTCGATGGCGGACCTGACCTGGGACGACTACATCGCTGCGCAGATCGAAGCTATCAAGCGTGTGTGCAAACGGCTCAAGGTGCCGAACGTTCACACGATCGGCTATTGCGTCGCGGGTACGACGCTTGCCGCGACGCTGGCGGTGATGGCGCGCAAGGGCATTGCCGACAAGGTCGCGAGCGCAACCTTCTTCACCGCGCAGGTCGACTTCGAGGATGCGGGCGATCTTCTGCACTTCGTTGATGACAGCCAGATCGAGATGCTGCGCGCGCTGGCGACCGACGGCTATGTCGACGGCCGTTATCTTTCGGCAACGTTCAACCTGCTGCGCGGCAACGAGCTGCTATGGAACTATGTCGAGAACCATTACATCAAGGGCGAGGATTACCCGGTCTTCGACCTGCTGCACTGGAACGGCGACTATACCAATCTTCCCGCCAAGTGGCATCGCGACTACCTGCGCGACCTTTATCGCGACAACCGGCTGGTGTTGCCCGATGCGCTGAGCGCCTGCGACGAACCGATCGATCTCAGGCGCATCGCGGTTCCCTGTTACATCCAGGCAGGAAAGGAAGACCATATCGCGCCGCCCCAAAGCGTCTGGAAGCTGACACGGTACCTGTCCGGCCCCTGGACTTTCCTGCTTGCCGGGTCCGGCCATATCGCCGGCGTCGTCAATCCACCCGAGGCGAAGAAATACCAATACTGGACAAATAGTGGAGCCGCGGATTCGCTCGACGAGTTCCTTGCAGGGGCGAGCGAACATCCGGGTAGCTGGTGGCCGCACTGGTACGACTGGCTGGAGCGGCACGATCCGCAGACCGTGGCGGCAACCGGCAAGCGCAAACCGGGAGGCAAGTCTGACACGGTGATAGAGAATGCGCCAGGCCGCTACGTCATGACCCGCTAGACTCGTCCCGCTGCGACAAGCAGGTGTGCCGCTGCGGCGGCTCGCGGCAAGTTATGTTGCACTGCACAAAAAGCTGCTTGACTTCGCGTCGGCGATGACTATTGTGCACTGCAACATAAATGTCATTCGCAGCGAGCGAGCAAGGAACCTGATCAATGGCCGATAGTGAGAACGGAAAGGCGAAAGCCGCGGCAAAGCCAATCAAGGCCACGCCCAAGTCCAATGACGCGGCTGTTCCCGCACTCAACATTCCTGAATCTACCTCTACTGCAATTGCGAAAGCCAAGGATACGACCATGACCATGAAGACCAAGATTACCGATGGATTTGAGACCATGATCACCGAAGCCCAGGCCAAGGCCAAGGACGCTTTCGAGAAAAGCTCGGCCATGCTGGGCGACTACGCCGAGTTCACCAAGGGCAATGTCGAAGCCGTTGTCGAATCGGGCAAGGTCCTTACCGAAGGCCTGCAGGATATGGGCACCAATTTCGTTGCCGAAAGCCGCTCGCTGTTCGAATCGGTCTCTGCCGACGTCAAGGGAATGGCTGCTGCCAAGTCGCCGACCGACCTGATCCAGCTGCAGAGCGAGATGTTCCGCAAGGGGTTCGATGATGCCGTCGCCTATGGCTCCAAGAACACCGAAGCAATGATCAAGATCGCGAGCGATGCGATAGCGCCGATTTCGAGCCGCGTCAGCCTTGCGGTTGAAAAGGTTCGCAGCGCCGCCGCCTGAGCCGCGCAAACGACCATCACCGGCAAGGGGCCGGGCGGCATGACGTCGCCTGGCCCTTTCGCTTTTTGGTAACTGCAAGGCGGCAAGGTGTAGGTCTTGTGAACCGACCCCGGCTTGCGGTATTCTGGTACGATGAATCTCAATTCTGAACCTTGCGACGTGCTTGTGCGCTATCCGGTCCCTTTCGGGCGCGATCCGCGCGCGGCCGATGATGGCGACGATGGTAATGATCGGCCCGGTCAGGGCGATGACGACAGCCAGGTCGGTCTGGCGACGAAGACACGCACCAAGCCCAAGCGGCCGAGCCAGTTCAAGGTCTTGATGCTCAACGACGATTACACGCCGATGGAATTCGTGGTCCTGGTGCTGAAGCGATTTTTCGGAATGGATCTCGAACAGGCAACCCGCGTCATGCTTCACGTCCACCAGAAGGGTGTCGGCGTGTGCGGCATTTTCCCCTACGAGATCGCCGAGACCAAGGTGAACCAGGTCATGGATCTTGCGCGGCAGAACCAGCATCCGCTGCAATGCACGCTAGAGAAAGCGTAACTGCTCCGAACGGTGTGTTGGCATAAGGCCTTGAGGGGCTTGCCCCTTGGGCATGGCAGCGGATAAAGCCGGGTTGTTGCATGCCGGGCAGACGATAGCCCGGGTATCAAAGCGCGAACCGGACCGAGATCACTTGCCTTTCATCACCGCGATTGACCGATACATTTTCCGGCTCGTGCTGATGCCGATGCTGGGCATCTTCATGCTCGCTGCCTCGCTGTTGATGCTCGACAAGATGCTGCGGCTGTTCGACTTTGTCGCCACCGAAGGCGGGCCGGTCAGCGTGGTGTTCAAGATGCTGGCCAATCTCATCCCTGAATATGCGAGCCTTGCAATCCCGCTCGGCCTGATGCTGGGTATCCTGCTGGCCTTCCGCAAGCTGGCAACGACCAGCGAGCTCGACGTAATGCGCGCAGTGGGCCTCAGCTACACGCGCCTGTTGCGCGTGCCCTATCTCATCACGATCGCGCTGGTGATCGTGAATTTCGCCATTGTCGGCTATCTCCAGCCGCTCGCGCGTTACTACTACGAGCAACTGAACTACGAACTGAAGAGCGGCGCGCTTGGCGCCACGATCAAGGTTGGCGAGTTCACCACGCTCAAGGATCGCATGGCCTTGCGGATTGAGGAAAGCCAGGAGGACGGCCGCCGCCTGATCGGGATTTTCGCAAGGGTTGCGAACGAGAAGGGGCAGGTACTTTCGATTTCCGCGCAGGAAGGGCGTTTTCTCGCGTTGCGCGACAAGCCGGATACGATCATTCTGCGCCTCGTCGAAGGTCAGATCGTGCAGGACATGCCGGGGCAGGAGCCGCGGGTGCTGTCGTTCTCCAGACACGACCTGCCGATCGACCTTCCCGCGATCGAACGGTTTCGCGAGCGCGGAGGCAAGAACCGAGAATATATCCTGCCCGAACTTCTGCGTATCGGTTGGAGCGATGAGAGCAGTGCGGCCGAACGTGCCGGAACCCAGGCCTCGTTCAATTACCGCATGGTCGAGGTCATCATGATGTTGCTGCTGCCGTTGCTCGCCGTGGCCCTGGCGATTCCGCCCAAGCGTTCGACTTCCGCATTAGGGCTTTTCGTCTCGATCGTGATGATCGTCGCCTATCACAAGATCAACCAGTACGGCGAGGATGTTGCCGGGCTTGGCCGGATCGATCCGGTGCTGGCATTGTGGGGACCCTTCGTGGTGTTCGCCGTGCTGATCTTCTGGATGTATTACCGCGTCGCCTATGTGCCCGGCGGTCAGGCGATCGGCTGGCTCGAGAAATTCGCCAGCAGCGCGGGCAAGCGGCTGCGTTCGCTGCTCAGGCGCCAGAAGGTGTTGCCGACCTTCGAACCCACTCCGGCACCGGCGGAATAGGGCAGGCGGGCAACGATGGAGATGGAATTCTTCCCCTCGCGCACTCTTGTGCTTTACCTGTCGCGGCTATTCATCACCCGCATCCTTGCGGTGCTGGTCATGCTCGTGCTGGTGCTGATGATCCTCGACCTCTTGGGCGAGAGCGGTGACATTCTCGAGCATCCCGGCAATGGCGAAGCGCAGCTGCTGCATTACGTTTCGCTGCGCGTGCCGCAGCTGATCGCCCGGTTCCTGCCCTATTCGGTGCTGCTCGCCACGATCATCACCCTGGTGGGGCTCAACCAGAATTCCGAAGTCATTTCGATGAAGGCGGCGGGCCTCTCGGCGCATCAGGTGCTTGCCCCGCTGATGATCACCGCGCTGGCGGTATCGGCGGTGAGCTTTGTGTTCAACGAGCGGATCGTGACCCGCGCAACGGCCACGCTCGAAGCATGGAAGGCGGTCGATTACGGACCGGTGCCGCGCGCATCGCGCGTGCGCGACAATGTATATCTGTCTGATGGGCAGCATATCCTTGCCGCAGGTGTGGTGACCGAGGGCGATGACGGCATGCACATGCGGCAGGTCACCTATTACCGGCGCAACAGCCGCGACATGATCGTCGAACAGATCCGCGCTCCGCGTGCGAGCTATGCCGCGCCGGGCTGGAAGCTCGAGCAGGCAGCGCGCTTCGATGTTGCAGGAATGCAGAACACGAAACTGGCAAGCATCACCGTCGCGCCGAGAATCACGCCGGCTCAGGTCCGTATCAGCAAGGTCGACGCCGATGCCCAGAACATATTCGAACTGTCGCGCTCGATCGCTGCGCTCAAGGCTGCCGGGCGCCGCACCAGCGAGCTCGACGCGGCCTGGTGGCACAAGCTGTCCGGCCCGCTGTCGGCCCTGCTGATGCCGTTGCTGGGGGCGGTTGCAGGATTCGGTCTCGCGCGTTCCGGCCAGCTGCTGATCCGCGCGGTGATTGGCATGGCGCTCGGCTTTGCCTATTTCGTCGTCGATAATGCGGCGCTCGCGATGGGCAATTTCGGCGGGTATCAGCCGTTCGTTGCCGCCTGGGCGCCGTTCATCCTGTTCGCGCTGGTGGGCGAGACGGTGCTGATCCGCACCGAGGAATAGTCGGCTCAGCCTGCGCTTGCGCCGCCGCGCAAAGGGCGTAGTCTCTCCCTCGGGAGAGTCGCCATGAAAAAGCTGATTATCGAAGTGAGGATGAACGAGGCGGCGCAAAAGGTCGACAATCCGAACGTCCCCTATACGCCAGACGAGATCGTCACCGATGCGCTGGACTGCGCCGAGGCGGGCGCAGCCATCGTCCATTTCCACGGGCGCAACGCCGACGGCAGCGAGACGAGCGATCCGGAGGTTTACCGCCAGATCGTCTCGGGCATCCGCGCAGAATCAGACGTTTTGGTCCACCCGACGCTGGGCCAGTTCTTCGGCGGCGCCGGGCCGGACCAGCGCATGGCGCACATCGAGGCGCTAGCTGAAATGGGCCTTGCGCCAGACATGGCACCGCTCGACACCGGCTCCAACAACATCGACGTATTTGATTGGGCCAGCAGCGAATTCGTCGGCGATGGCCAGGTCTACGTGAACACCGGCGCGAACCTGCGCTACATGGCCGGCCGACTGCGCGAATGGGGCGTTCGGCCGCAGCTATGTTCGTGGTCGATCCCCAACCTGCGGCTGGCCGGGGCCTTTCTCGCCGCCGGACTGGTGCCCGCTCCGGCCTTCGTGACGCTGGTGCTGTCTGGCGGGAACGGCGTAATGGGCCATCCCACGACCGAAGCGGGCCTGCGCGCCTATCTCGACAATATGCCGGACGAGGCAATGGAGTGGAGCGTTCTGTGCGGAGGCAAGGAGGTGTTCGACCTGATGCCCACGATCCTGCGCGAAGGCGGGCATGTTTCGGCAGGGCTCGGCGATACGACCTACGCCTCGCTCGGCCAGCCAACCAATGCCGACATTGTCCGCAAGCTTGTCGCTATTGCGCAAGAGCATGGCCGCGAGATCGCCACGCCCGAAGAAGCTCGCAAGATGCTGGGCCGCCAATTGCAGCCTGCCTGAAACAGGAGAGACACCGATGACCGTTGCCGAACTGACACGTGAAGAGACTACGGACGAGACGCGCCCGATCCTGGCCGTCTCCGCCGATTCGCACATCACCGAACCGCCCAACATGTACGTCGATTTCATCGATCCGGCGTTCCGCGATCGCGCCCCGCACGTCGCCATCGAAGGCGACAAGGGTGGCGAGGCGTTCTTCGTCGAGGGCTTCGCGCGTCCGATTGCGCTTGGCCTGCTGGCGGCGGCAGGCAAGGACCCGAAGGACATCAAGGTGACCGACGAGCGGTTTGCCGACCTCCACCTGTCCGGCTGGGACCCGAAATACCGGGTGGCCGATCAGGACCGCGACGGAGTCCAGGCCGAATTCATTTACCCCACCGTCAACATGCTGATCTGCAACCACCCCGACGGCGAATACAAGCGTGCTTGCTCATGGGCCTACAACCGCTGGCTGGAGACCTTCTGCGCGGAAGCGCCAGACCGCATCTATGGGCTGGGGCAGGTGATCCTCATCACGCCCGAACAGGCCATCGAAGACCTGCGCGCGATCAAGGACATGGGCTTTCGCGGGGTGATGATGCCGGGAGAACCGGAAACGCCCGAGGATTTCGACCAGCCACTGTGGGATCCGTTCTTCGCCGCAGCCGAGGAGATGGACATTCCGCTCAGCTTCCACGTGCTGACCAGCGGCATGACCAAGGGCTTCATCGAGGGCAACAACATCCTTGCCGGCAAGCGCGCCGCCAATCCGCCGCGTTCGGAAGGGCGCGGTCCGCCGGTCGCGCGCACATTCGGGATCATGCGCAATTGCCAGGACATCCTCTCGATGTTCATCTTTGGCCGCATTTTCGAGCGGCATCCGAACCTGAAGCTGGTTTGCGTCGAGGCCGATGCCGGATGGGCGCCGCACTACATGTACCGGATGGACCACTACTACCGGCGGCACCGGCACTGGAACGGCTATGCCGATCTGCCCAAGCTGCCGAGCGAGTTCTTCAAGGAGAACATCTGGCTGACATTCCAGGACGATTTCACCGCGTTCCAGTTTGCCGACTACATGAACCCGCGCCGCCTGATGTGGGCCAACGATTTCCCGCATTCGGATTCGACGTGGCCGTGGAGCCAGGACATCATCGCCGAGCACACGGTGGGCCTGTCACGGCAGAACAAGGAATGGATCCTGCGCGACAACTGCGCCGAGCTTTACGGGATCGACGTGGTGCGGTGAGGGGATGGGCGTAAGCCCTGCCAACATTTCTCATTGCGAGTAACTGTAACTGACGAAGCAATCCAGAGGGGTTTCTGAGCACTCTGGGTTGCTTCCGGGCTGTGCCCATCGCGACGACGAAGCAATCTGGCTGATGTGCCTGTCCCGGCAGTTGCCGTCGTATTCCGCATCGCGCCATTCGAGAGGAACCGAGAGACCATGAACCGCTACGCCATTCCGCTGATCGGCTTGCTCTTTATTACATCAGTGAGCTTGTCTGCGGCAGCACCGCGCGAACTTCCCGGAGGCCCTGCCGATCCAGCCTATCCCGGCTATACGATCTATGCGGGTGCGCCTGTCGCAGGCATGGTTCCGAATACCAAAGCCTGCCGAATGGCGGCCAAGTACATGGAACTCGTGGATAGCGGCAAGGCATCGCAGGTCGCGGACTTGTTCGAGGATGATGTCTTCATCCACGAGCCTGCCCGAGAGACACTGGTGCAGGGACGTGAACAGATCGACGAATTCTTCAGCCGAACCATCGGGCCGATGTCGCCCAACGTGGTAGGCGTCGCTTATATTGGTACAGGCAAGGAATGCGTTGTCGAGATTGCGATTGAGACGCGTTGGAACGGAAAGACGCAATTCACGATGGTATCGCTCGATCACTTTACGCTCGGGTCGAGCGGCAAGTTCTCGCGCATGATCGCGTTTACCCGCGCCATGCCGCCGGGCATGCTGCCTGCATCGATACCGCCGGAAATGGTCCCGACTCTCAAGAATGTGACACCGGAGTGACAACTCCGCAGCCTACGGCCTTGGCGGAATGGCAACGCCACTGGCCGCTCGTCACTGCGACAGCCTCGGGGATGGCGTTCGCGGCCATGTTGAGCGCCACGTTCGGGGTCATGCTCGAGCCGATGGAACAGGAACTCGGCTGGACCAGGGCCCAGATTTCGACCGGTCCGGTGGTTGTCTCGATGATGGGAATTTTCCTGTCGGCCCCGGCAGGTCATCTCATCGATCGCTTCGGATCGCGGAACACCGGAATTTTCGTCGTGGTCAGCACATTTGTGGCGATCATGCTGATGTCGCAAGTGAGTCAACTCTGGCACTGGTGGGGCGCCTACGCCATTTTGGACTCGCCGCCGCCTTCACATCCACGGTGTGGCTCGCCCCGGTTTCCACGGTCTTTGACAAGGCCAAGGGCATGGCGATTGCCCTGACGCTGTGCGGCGCGGGGATCAGCGCAGCGGCAGGCCCGCCGCTCGCCGAGTATTTCATCCAGACCTACAACTGGCGCATCGGCTTTACCGGGCTGGCTTGCTTCTGGTGCGGGCTCGCCCTGCTGCTGGTGGTTGCATTCGTGCCAAGGTCGAGGGCGCCCGTTGCGCCGGACAGGGCGGAATCCGGCAACCAGTCCGAGCCGAGCGAAATTTTCGGCCTGACCTGACTGGAAGCCGTGTCCGTGGCGGGTGTTATGGGCCTCGCATCAATCGGCGGCCGGCTCGTCGGCGGCTGGCTCCTCGACACCTTCGACGTGCGCCGCCTTGCGATATTCGCAGCCCTCGCCTCCACCGTCTTTCCGGCCTGTCTGATCCTTGCCCCCGGGGTGGCCTGGGTGGCGATGCTGGCGTTGATTTTCCATGCGCTGACCGGCGGCATGAAGATCGGCACAATGATCTATCTGACAAGTTCGCTGTTCGGACCGCGAAGCTTCGGCCTGTTTTTCGGCATTGTCGGCCTCAACACGTCGCTGGCAATGGGTCTTGGCCCGCTGCTGGCAAACCACCTTTACGATCTGACGCAATCCTACTGGCCGGTCGTTTGGGCAGCGATTCCCGGATTCCTGATTACAGCGGCAATGTTCACGGCCCTGACACCTGCGCCCGATTTCACACGGACCCGACGCAAGACCGACGAGGCATGAGACAGGCGCGAGAACGAGTGTTCGGTTGAATTGCGGACCTGCGGCGGAATTACGGTAGTCGTGCGCTAAATCCTCGCGCTCGACGGCCGCGCCATGATTTTCCTACATCGGCGTGGGCGGCTACCGACATGTCTAAGCCATGTCGAACCTTGCCGCCCTCTCGAGGATATGCGCCCAGCCTGCGCGGCCCCGCTCAACGCGCCCTTTCCCGTCTTTACAGCATGTGTCACTTTCGGGTCGCGATCCCGCGCAATTCCGCGCGTTTCGACATGCGGACAGGTGTCACTTGTGTCACCCTCGCGGGCGACTAGCGCGGCAATTGTCCGTCGTCAGCCTTGATTACCGTGCCCGTCACGAACCGCGAGCTGGGCGAGACAAGGAACAGCAGCGTCGAATCGAGATCGTCGGGATAGCCGAGCCGCGCACGCGGGAAGGCATCGATGAAATCGGTGCCGCGCCGGTCGATCATGCCCTGGACCATTTCCGAGGCGATGGTGCCCGGTGCGATGCAGTTCACGTTGATGTGATAGGGCGCCCACTCCTTGGCGAGCACTTCGGTCATGCGCACCATGGCGGCCTTAGTGACGGTATAGAGGCTGCCCGCGATAACGCCGGAATAGAAGAACGCGCCGATCGAGGCGACATTGACGATCCAGCCTGCCTCTCCCTTGCGGGCGATGTGTCGCTTGGCAAATTCCGCGCTGAGCACCCACGGCCCGCGAAAATTGGTGTCGATGCCGGTGTCGATCTGTTCGAGCGACATGCGCGAGGCCCAGCCGGCGGCATTGACCCCGGCATTGTTGACGAGGATGTCTACGGGTCCGAGTTCCTTCTCGATGCGGTCGAAGACTGGCGGGCCTGCTTCGACATCGGAGACGTCGAGTTCGATCGGAATGGCAGTGCCGCCCGCCTTGGCGATGATCTCGGACCGTTCGTCCAGCTTGTCGGTGCGGCGAGCGGCAATCGCCACCTTGGCACCGCAGGCAGCGAGCACCTGGCCAAAGCGCCAGCCAAGGCCCGAACTTGCGCCGGTGACGAGCGCGACGCGGCCCGTCAGATCGGTGTCCAGTTTGACGGGGGGATCGATGGTAAGCGGCATTCTCGTTATTTTCCCTTCCATTCGGGTTCGCGGCCCTCGCTGCGTGCCGCGATGGCCTCGCGGAAATCCTCGCTGCGACCGACCAGCAATTGCTGGCGGTTCTCGATGGCCATGGCGTGTTCGAGGCTGGGCGAATCGATCGCCATGTTGAGCCCTTCCTTGGTGAGCAGCAGGCCCATAGGCGTGGTCGCCAGCATGTCGTCGACAAATCCTTGTGCTGTCGCTTCAAGCTGGTCGTCAGGCACGACTTCGGAAACAAGCCCGGTGGCAAGGGCGCGCTGCGCATTGATGAAGCGACCGGTCAGCATCAGCTCGGACGCGAGGCTGACGCCGACCAGACGCGGCAGGAAATAGCTTGTCCCCATGTCGCAGGCGCTGAGGCCGATGCGGATGAAGGCGGCGTTCATGCGCGCGCTTTGCCCGGCGATGCGAATGTCGGACGCGAGCGCGAAGGCAAAGCCGCCGCCGGCTGCCGCGCCGTGGATCAGGCAAATGATGGGCTGCGGGCAGCGCCGCATCCTCATGTATATCTCGGACATGGTGCCCTGCTGCGCCAGGCCGCGCCCGAACGGTGGCTCCGCCACGCCGTCGGCATGTTCCTTCAGGTCCATGCCCGCGCAAAAGCCCTTGCCCGCGCCACGCAGCACGACGACGCGCACCTCGCGGTTTTCGCAGAGCGCGCCGAAATAATGCGACAGTTCGACGGTCATTGTGGTGTCGATGGCGTTGAGCCGGTCAGGGCGGTTGAGCGTCACCCATTCGGCCGCGCCGCGCCGCTCGATCAAAAGTGTCTTGTAGGTCATTCCAGCCCCCTGCCTTGCGCTATCGCGCCGGGCAAGGCCTGTCCATATCGGGTTACGTCCGAACAGTATCCTTGTTGTCACGTCGCATATTGCGAAGAACCGGTGCCCACTTTTTCGCGCGATGCCTTGGAGCTATGCAGCCCATGTCATCGGCAGGCGGGAATGGCGGCGGACCTGCAAACTGTATTCCCATTGCGGCGAGGTAGCGTCGTCCAGTACCGGGAATGCATCCCGTTTAAGCAAGGCAGTCAGCACGATGCGCGCTTCCATTCGCGCCAGCGCCGCGCCGACGCACAGATGGATGCCGCGCCCAAAGGCGACATGCTGGAGCTTGCGGCCGTAATTGATCGCAGCCGGATTCTCGAATTTGGCGGGATCGCGGTTGGCCGCACCCCACATCATGAGCAAGGTCGATCCGGCGGGCAGATCGACGCCGCCCAACGAAGTGTCGCGTGGAACCGAACGCAAGTGGCTGCGGAACGGCGATTCGATCCGCAGGGCTTCCTCGATGAAGGCTGGAACCTGCGACATATCCACCTTGAGACGCATGCGGATATCGGGATCCTCTGCAAGGATACGCACCGCATTGCCAAGCAGGCTCGACGTCGATTCACCGCCAGCGGAAAGCAGTGTCATCATCGTCGTCATCGCCTGATCGTGGTTGAACTGGCCCGAATCGACCGCAGCCTTAACCGCGTCGAGCAGGTGCTCGCTCTCGCCACCCGTGCGCCGTTCCAGCTGGTCGGTCATCCATGCGCGGATTTCTTCGTGGTTGAGCTGGATCTGGCCCATTTCCTCCATGGTGCGCGCGGCCGAGGTCAGTTCGACAAGCTGGAAAGCCGTGCGCGCCAGCAGTTCGTCGTTGCTGTCGGCAAAGCCGATCAGCATGGCGATGGCACGGATCGGTACGGCAATGCCGATCTCCTCCATGAAATCGAATGTGCCCATGTCCCGCGTCCGGTCGATGCAATCATTGGCGTATCGGGTCAGTTCGTCCTCGATCAGCGCCATGCGTTTCGACACGAACTGCGGGAAGATCATTTGCTTGTGCGCGGTGTGGACCGGCGGATCTGCAACTGCGAGGGTCGGTTCGCCCAGTTCCGTGGGAATCTTGGCGAGCACGCCCTCATCGGTCTTGTAGAGAAAGGCGTTCATCACCGAAGAAAAATCCTCGATCCGCCTTGCTGCCTCGGCCAGCAGTTCAAAAGACGTCACCGCAAAGATGTCGTCCGGTCCGGCCTGCCACACCGGCGCCTCGGAGCGCAGACGATCATAGAACGGGTAGGGATCGTCCATCACCGCCGGATCGAGCATCAGCTGCTGGTCAATTGTCATCGTCCTGTTCAGCACCTCTGCCCCAATACGGCCTTAAACTTACACCATTGGCGCGCGAATCCCAATTCTGCTATCGGCGCAGACGATGCCCGAGGATCGAACCGACGTGAACCATACGATTGCCGACGACAGCCACCTGCCGTTCTGGAAACGCTCGCACTATCTGGACCGGATGACGCTGGGCCAGCTGGTGACGGCCTATTTCCAGCACTACACCATTGTCGCCTACCTGGCGGTGACGGCCCTGTGCGTTTTGGGCTGGGTGCTGTGGCCTGCCGGCACGTGGCAGACGCTGGGTGCAATCGGCGCCGCGGTCTTCATCTATCCCCTGGTCTGGCACCTGCTCCACCAGTACGTCCTGCACGGGCAATGGATGTACCGTATCAAGTGGCTGTCGCCGACGTGGAAGCGCATCCATTACGACCACCATCAGGACCCGAACCACCTCGAAGTGCTGTTCGGCGCGCTGCACACCACGTTGCCGACCATCGTCATTGCCACGGTGCCAGTCGGCTGGGCGATTGGCGGGCCGGGCGGGGCTTTTGCGGCGCTTGCGGCCGGTGTGGTGACTACCTGCTATTACGAATTCATGCACTGCATCCAGCACCTCTCTTTCAAGCCGAAGTGGAAATGGGTGCAATTCATGAAACAGCGCCACAACGAGCATCATTACTTCGACGAAGACGGCAATTACGGCATCACCAATTACGTCTGGGACCGCCTGCTCGGCACCTTCTACGAGAAAAAGGACCGGCCCGACCGCAGCCCGACGGTATTCAATCTGGGCTATACCGAAGACGTGGCCGTGACTTACCCGTGGGTGAAGGAGCTGTCAGGGGGCATCGCCAGCGGCCATCCGCGCCGCCGCGCGATGGCCAAAGACTGACACGGCAAGGCTCCGAGCGATGAGTGGCGTTTCGGTTACCCCGGTTGCGGGCAAGCGCGATCTCGGCGCATTCGTTGATGTCGCCTATCGGCTCAATGCGGACGATCCCAACTGGGTGCCCAACCTGCGCCGCGAAGAAATCGAGAAGTTCACGCCGGGCAAGAACCCCTTCTTCGCCCATGCCCGCTGGAAGCTGTTCCTAGCACGGCGCGATGGCCGTGTCGTTGGCCGCATCTCCGCCCATATCGACAAGCTGGCGCTCAGCCAGCCAGCCGAGCAAGGCATGGGGCCGGGAACCGGCAACTGGGGGGCGCTCGAGGCCGCGGACGAGGACGTGGCGCGGGCATTGATTGCCGTTGCCGAGGACTGGCTGCGTACGCAGGGTATGAATCGAGTGCTCGCGCCGATGAACCTTTCGGTCTGGGAAGAACCCGGAGTCCAGACGCTCGGATTCGACCATCCGCCGATGCTGATGATGGCGCATCACAACCAGCGTTATCACCTGTGGATCGAGGCGCTGAGCTACGCGCCGGTCAAGACCCTGCGCACTTACGACCTCGACGTCACGCAAGGCTTCCCACCGCTGATCGACAGGATCGTGTCGTCAGGCGAAAAGAACGCACGCATCAACGTGCGCGAGGTCGTGCTGGCGAACTTTGAAGCAGAAGCCGCGATCATCTGTGACATCCTCAACGATGCATGGTCCGACAATTGGGGCTTCGTTCCATTCACACCTGAAGAGATCGCCTACACAGCCAAGAAGCTGAAGCCGCTGGTCCGTCCCGAGCTCATCCGCATCGCCGAATATGATGGCGAGCCGGTTGCTTTTATGATGACCTTGCCGGATCTTAATCAGCCGCAGATGCGGCTTAATGGCCGCAACGGCAAACCGTCCCTGCTTGGTTTGCTCAAGCTGTTGCTCTGGCTCAGAAAGCCCCGCCAGGCAGACATGCGCGTGCCGCTAATGGGGGTGCGCAAGCATCTGCAATCGGGCCGGCTCGCCAGCCAGCTGGCCTTCATGATGATCGAATATATCCGCCGCGATGCCACCGCGAAGTATGGTTCGCGCCGGGGCGAGATCGGCTGGATCCTCGAGGATAATCAGGGAATGATCGCGATCGCCGATGCTATCGAAAGCAAGCTCAACCGCGAATACCGGATCTACGCAAAACCGCTCTGACCCAGCTGCTCAATCGTCAGGTGGTGACGTGGCTGGCGGTTCATCCGTCTCCGTCGTGCCCTCCGGCAGTGCGCTCGTTTCAGGACCGCCAGGATTTGCGTCTGGCCCCGTGCGATTGCCTCCGCTCGCTCCACCTTCGTCGGTCTTGATCTTCGCGGGCGGCGCCTCCGATCTCAGTTTTTCGTAAGGGATCATGCTGTCGCTGATCGACCCTTCGAGGATCTTGCTACCTGCGGCCTGTCCGCCCGTTTCGCTGCTGTCGCCACAGGCAGCCAGGGCCATAATTGCCAGTGCCAGCGGTGCAAGTCGCGACAAGGGGATCATCTCTCGTTCTCCTGCGGACATGGCTGGTCGAGGCGCGAGAGAAAGGTGTCGGCCCGCGCCAGCAGCGCCGCGTCCCATTGCGCCAGGCTGACCTCTTTACCAAGTTTTTCAAGGCTGGTGACCCCGTATTCGGCAATGCCACAGGGCACGATGCCACCGAAGTGCGACAGGTCTGGGGCGATATTCACCGAAAGCCCGTGCATCGTCACCCAGCGCCGGATGCGCACGCCGATAGCGCCAATCTTGGCTTCGCTGCCGTCAACGTCCCGCGTCCAGATGCCGATCCGGCCATCGGCGCGAAACGCTTCGACCCCGAAATCGGACAGCGTGTCGATCACCCAGCCTTCGAGCGCGTGGACATAGCCGCGCACATCGCGCGCGCGCTTGCCCAAGTCGAGCAAGACGTAGCCGATTCGCTGGCCAGGCCCGTGGTATGTGTAGCGCCCGCCGCGACCAGCTTCGACGACTTCGAATCGCGGGTCGAGAAGCTCGCTCGCCGCCGCGCTTGTGCCCGCCGTGTAAACCGGCGGATGCTCGAGCAGCCAGATCAGTTCGTCCGCCTCTCCAGCGGCGATCGCCTCGTTGCGGCGGGTCATCTCGTCGAGCGCCTCGCGATATGGCACAGGCTCCTCCGAAATGCGCCGTTCGATCTGTGTGCGCAGCTTCATCCTGCATTGCGTGCCGACAATGGCTGCGGTTATCAAGAGCGAGCGCAGCGGGAGGTGCATCATGAGGTTCGACAGCAATCTGGCGTGGAAAGATGCGTCATCCGCAATCCGCACGAATCGCGAGGTCGTATTCGCTCTGGCCGGCGTGTTCTTTCTGATTCCCAATCTGGCGCTCGCCATGCTTTTTCCCGCTCCAGAGCCGGCCGCCGGCATGGACAGCGAGGCGATGTTGGCGGTCATCAGCGACTATTATGTCTCGGTGCTGCCAGTCCTCGTGCCGACGTTCCTGTTCCAGGCCGCCGGCACGCTTGCCTTGCTTACCTTGCTGACCGACCGCAGCCGCCCGACCGTTGGCGAGGCAATCGGCAGCAGTGTGAAGGGAATTGTGCCCTATGTGCTGGCGCAATTCATTTTGGGGATCGGGATTGGCCTTGTCGGTGGAGCTGTTGTCGGGTTGGCCTCGGCAACGGGGCTTGCCGCTCTTGCCATAGTCGGGCTCATCGCGGTCGGTGTCGTTGCGATCTATGCCCTGATCAAGACTTCGCTGGTCGGGCCGGTTATCGCGGTTGACGGAGAGCGCAACCCGGTTGCGGCACTCAAGCGTTCGTGGCTACTGACCAAGGGAAACAGCGCGCGGATCGGGGTCTTCTACCTGCTTGTCTTCGTTGCGTTCTTTATCGTGATCTCGGTGCTGGTGGCCGTGATCGGCATTGTTGCGTCTTTGGTTGGCGGTTCGCATGCCGGCGAGGTCACAGGGGCGGTCTTATCGTCAGCGCTCAACGCAGTGGTCGCGCTCTATTTCGTGGCGATCGTCGCTGCAGTTCATCGGCAACTCGCCGGACCATCTGCCTCGGGCGTGTTCGATTAGCCTTCAGCCTCTTCCAGCTTGCTGTCCTTCCAGCCCCAGAAGAGTCGGCACGGCGGAATGTTGAGCGTCTCGAAACCCTGGTCGATCGTGCGGAAATGGCGCGCCATGAAATCGCGCGCGCGCGCCGAGAACTGATAGACCAGGAACGCGCCGCCTTCGCGCAACACGTCATGCGTGGCGTTAGCGATGGCCGGACCGACGCCGTCGGGAAGGGTTGAGAACGGCAGCCCCGACAAAACGTAGTCGGCATTCTGGTGGCCATGAGTCTTAACGATCTCGCGCACATTCTCGGCGCTGCCGAGAACGGCCGTAAAGCGGCTGTCGGCAATGGTTCTGCGCAGGTACTCGATGAACAACGGGTTGGTATCGATGACGATTAGCGCCCCGTCGCGTGGCAACCGATCGAGCACTGGCTGGCAGAAGGTGCCGACACCGGGGCCGTATTCGACGAACAGTTTGCAATTGTCCCAATCCACCGGGGCAAGCATCTTGTCGATCGTGAAGCGGGAACTGGGAATGATCGAGCCGACCATTACGGGGTGTTTCAGAAACCCCTCGAAAAATACACCCCAGGCCCCGAACGTGCGCCTGATTCTCGTGCCCAGGCGCTGCGGCAAGGCCTGCCGGGCAAGCTCGGAACCTGTCATGCTGAAAGGAAGCCCCGCGTGGTTGAAAACGATCTGCGCTGCCAAATTCGTCGCAGATCAGCCTTGGCTTGGCAAGCCATGGGTCCGGGATTGCTTAGAGGATTTCGTTCACTGTTTCCTTGGGGCGGCAGAGGCGCACGCCCTTGTCCGTCTCGACCAGCGGACGCTCGATCAGGA
>Ga0181594_10001423_pt1 | contig 22252 bp, 15 predicted proteins | sample 071ome_18_FD_145603 | JGI IMG/M metagenome (GOLD analysis project Ga0181594, IMG submission 145603) | Coastal salt marsh microbial communities from the Groves Creek Marsh, Skidaway Island, Georgia - 071413BT metaG (spades assembly) | ecosystem: Environmental > Aquatic > Marine > Intertidal zone... | reverse complement strand
GGCCGCCAGATACGTGAGTGACGCGGTCAGCACCGCGTTGTTCTTCAGATCGTCGAACACGAGCTTGTCGTACGTGTCACGATGCGTGTGCCAGGTGTGCGATCCATAGTCCCAGGAGAGGGCTCCCAGACTGAATCCCGGCGCCCCGTGGCAGACGAACGACGCGTAATCCGAGCCGCCTCCACCCGGGTTGCCGGGCAGATCGAGCTCGACGTGCTGCCCGACCTCGAACGGCACCTGGGACATCCAGCGGGCGACAGACGGAACCGCCCCGACCAGCCCCTGCGTGGAAAGCCGAACGATCCGGCCCGTCCCATTGTCCTGGTTCCAGAGCGCCTGCAGCCCCTCGACGACCTCGGGGTGGTCCTCTGTGTACGCACGCGAACCGTTCAGGCCCTGCTCCTCACCGTTCCAGAGTCCGATGAGGATGGTCCGCTTCGGATTGGGATACGCCTCCTGGAGGATGCGCATCGTCTCCATCATCAGCACGGAACCGGAACCATTGTCGGTCGCGCCGGACCCTCCCTCCCACGAGTCGAAGTGGGCGGACAGCATGACGTACTGATCCGGCCATTCCGTTCCCGGGATCTCGCCGATCACATTGAAGACCGGAACTTCACCCCGGTTCTCCGCCTCGGCGGTGAGCCGCAGCACCGGGTCCTGGCCATTCAACACGAGCCGGTGCACGAGCCCGTAGTCCTCACATCCCAGCTCGAAGGTGGGCGTTTCCCGATTGTAGGCGTTGAAGACACGGGTCGTCCCGTACGAGCCTGGCCACTGGGAGGTGACGATGCCTGCCGCGCCTGCCTCTTCGAGCTGATGATGCAGGTCACGGCGCCGACCGTCCTGCGAGCCCGTATTCGCGAGGCTTGCGTTCCAGCGCCGCTGACCGAGCGTGCGTTCGTCCACCATACGCTCCATTGAGCCGTCCATCGCGAACTCTTCCCACTGTTCGCTCGCCCGGCACGTCGGCTCAGGGTAGGACATCATGACCCATTTGCCCGACACCGTACCGAGGAAGCGTTCCCAGTCCGCGGGAGCATCGATCTCCGGGAGATAAGTGACGCCGCCCTCGACCGGGCGTCCGCCCGTGCCCGGGCTCCACGCCAGAATCCGTCCCTCGAGGGAACGAACACGCGGCGAGACGAGGTCCACGTGGCTCACACCTCGGTCCCAGCCCTCCCAGGTCCCGTACTCCTCGAGGTCCGCCTCCATGCCCCACGAGCGCATCGTCTCAACCGCCCATTCCTGGGCACGCTCCATCTGAGGCGACCCCGTGAGGCGAGGCCCGATCTCGTCCAGGAGCACCTGGGCGAGTTCCGCGAAGTGCGAGTTGTTCATGCCTTCGTCCCAGATCCTCTGAAGGACCGGGTCACTGTCGGCGAGGCGCTGGGCTTCCACGGAGGACGCAGAGAACAGCATCGCCGCAGCGGCAAGCAGCAGTGTGGTTTGATTCATCATCCCTTCGTCCTTGTACGCGTCTGCGCGACCCGCGCCGCGGGGCGTCGGTCAGCGGCGGAGACTCAAAGCCCCGCCAGTTTCTTCACGCGATCGAACTCGGCCTTCTTCACCGACTGAACCGAGAGGCGTCCGTAGCGGACCAGCTCCATGTCGGAGAGCCGTTCATCCGCCTTGATCTCGTTCAGCGAGAGCGGTTGGTCGACGTCGTCGATCTTCGAGACGAACTCGATGTCGACCATGTACCAGCGGGGATTGTCCGGATCCGATTTGGCGTCGAAGTACTTGTGTTTCTTGTCGAGCGCGAAGTGATCCGGATACGCCTCCTTGCACACGCGCGCGATCCCGACCACGCCCGGCGGTTTCGCGTTCGAGTGGTAATAGAGGACTTCGTCTCCCACCTTCATCTCGCGCATGTTGTTGCGCGCCTTGTAGTTCCGTACGCCCTCCCAGCACGTCGACCCATCCTTCTCCAGGTCGTCGATCGAGTAGACGTACGGCTCGGACTTCATCAACCAGTATTGCTTCGCCATCGATGCGCGGCGTCCCATTCACGGTGATCGGGGACGGGCATAATGGGGGGCGAATCGTGCTGCCGCGAGGTGCGACCCGACCTCGAATCAGGCCGTACTCGCCCCACCGATGTCCACACGGATATCACGCCAGTGACCGCGTCGGAACGCCAGGATGCTCAGCAACGCGCGAGAGAAGTGGCCGATGACGATCGCGAGCCAGATCTCGTGGGGATCGAGCGTCGAAAAGGTTGTGATCGCCAGGCACATACCGAGAGGAATGATGATCTGGGAAATAATCGAGATGTACATCGGACTTCTCGTATCACCGGTCCCCTGCAGACCCCCGGTATAGGCCAGCGCGACTGTGATGAAGAGGCCGGACACCGCCAGATACCGCAGCAACTCCACGGCAAGCTGCGACACGATCGGATCGTTCATGCCGAAGATACCGAGCAGCTGGTTGGGCAGAATCAGGAAGGTCACGCCAATACCCGCGGCGAGCACCAAGCCGAATCCCGCAGCGACATTCACCGACTTCGCGGTCCGATCCGGCTTGCCCGCGCCGAGGTTCTGCCCCGCCACGGCAGCGGTCGCACCCATGATGCCCACCGACGTCCACGTGATGAAGGAGAAGAGCTGAGTGTAGCTGACCACGTAAGCGGCCTGCGCCTGAGCGCTCGCGGCGAGCGAGCCAATGAAGGCGAGAAGCAGGACCCCACCCACGTTCATCGCGACTCCCTGAATCCCGGTCGGCAGCCCGAACCGGAAGAGCTCGCGGATGATGGCCCAGTCCGGACGCCACTGCATGTCCCGATGGAACGCCACGACCCAGCGCCCTGCAAACAGATTCGCCAGCGCGTACACCGACACGACACCACCCGCGATGACGGTGCCCATCGCGGCGCCGAGGGTCCCGAATGCGGGAATCGGACCCAACCCCCGGATCAAGATCACGTTCAGCGCGATGTTGAGGAGCGTCATCGCGATTCCGAGGCGCATCGGGGTCTTGGCGTCTCCAGCCGACCGCAGCGCGCCGGAAAACATGAAGAAGAGGAGCATCCCGAACGAAAAGACGAACATCGTACGCAGGTACGGGAGCGCCTCGGCCTGCACCTCCGTGGTCGCGTTCACCAGATCGAGCAGCAGGGGCGAGAACACCCACCCGATCGGTGCCATGACGAACACGACCATGGCCAATGCGGTCAGGAAGGCCTGATACACCGTCCGGTTGACCTTGTCAGGCTCGTCCGCACCCGTGAAGCGTGCGACGAGCACACCCATGCCGGTGAAGAGTGACGAGATGAAGACGATGACCACGAGGAAGATCTGCCAGGATACACCGATCGCGGCGTTGCCCACGTAACCGACGTAGTTCCCCACCATCGCGTGATCGACGAGGCCCTGAAGCCCTCCGATGATGTTCTGGAGCATGGTGGGCCAGGCCAGCTTCCACACCGCACCACGGATCGGGCCTTCGACGATCGAACGGTCGAACGCCTTCGACGTCCGTCCGCTGCGGCCGTCCTTCCCGGCCTGACTCTCCTCCCGGCTCATCCCCTTCTCCTGGTCAGACCGGGCGATTCAGCGTGGGTCTACCAGACGAGATGGAGGCGGCTCTGACGTCGATAGGCCCAGTGCCGGTCGCCGTCCTCGTCGAGATACGCCTCCTCCTCCTGACGGCACGATGCAGGCTTGCCACCCCATTCGGGAATGGGTGTCGTGGCCTGCAGCTCGATCGAGTGCCAGACGTTGGGGAGCATGATCGCATCCCCACGCACCGGCACCCCCTCCTGCGCATCCCAGCGGCCGATCAACGGGCCCGCACCGTGACCATGATCTCCGATCGGGTGCGTGTAGACCGTCCCGTTGATCCCCTCGGCCCGCATCTGAGCGAGGGTGTTCGCGAGGACCTCGTTACCCGTCAGCCCAGGCTCCATGTGGTCGAGCAGGATGTCCTGCAGACGGTTGGAGTTGGCGAGGCACTGCTTCAGCCCGTCAGGCGCATCCGTCTCACCATCGCGAAGCACGTACCCCAGGTGCTGCGTGTCGGTGTGCAAGTTCATGGCGACCACACCGAAATCCGTCCAGAGCAGGTCCCCGGGCTGGATCACGACCGGGCCGTCTTCGGGTCTCTCGCCGGCGCGCTGGACGTCCACCGACGTCTGGAACCATGTGGTATAACCGAGGTCGCGCAGCTTCTGTCGCATCCACCACACGACATCCTCGGTGGTGGTCACCCCAGGGGTGATCACGGAGTTCGAGAAGGCCTCCGAGATCAGGGCGTGCACGCTCTCCTCGATCTTGCGGTACCGGGGCATCATCTCCGGAAGCCGAAGCGAGATGTAGTTCATCGCGAGGCGGGGCTCGCGCTTCACGCGACTCGCGTATTCGTCTCCGAGCGCGTCAAGAAGGGCCTCGGCCTCTCCAGCACCGAGGCCGTCGGAGAACGCCCAGACCGGATCGATGTTGAGCACGATGTTGCCCGGATCACGGTCCTCGACCATTTCCCGAAGCAGATTCCACTGCTCGTTGCCGACGAGTTCCGCCGTTGGCTGGGTCGGTGCCGGACGAGTCGAGCGAAACGCTTCAAACATGCCGCCCTGGCTCGTACCGCCGAGCGCGAGGCGCTCGACGGTGCCGTCGTCCTGCCGTGTGAAGACGTAGATCGACCGGCGACGGGCCGCGAACGTGGTCGGTGCCGCGATCGCACGGAACACCGGATCTTCTCCGTACTCCCGCATCGACAGAATCCACATGTCGACGTCGTACTCGGCCATGAGTTCCGGCAGCACCCGGGTCAGACGGAGCCTCAGCCATTCCTGCTGCTCCACCGCCTGCTCACGAAGCGTGGGCAGTGGGTGGTAACGCGCAGGAGCGTCGTCGGGAACGTGTGCCGGTGCCTGGGCGGCGACCGGAGCCGAAGCGATGAGGGTGGCGAGAGCGAACGCGAAGGTCGTACGCGACACTGGGATGCGCATGTCGGGGTGTGTCGAGAGGGAACGGCTGAGACGGGTCGAGCGCTCGAAGCTAATGACTGCAGGGGTCGAGCGCCCCCTCGATCGTCGGCTCACCCCACCAGGCGTCAGCTCTGACCCACCACGATCCATGCGCTGATTGCAATCCAGATCACTGCGACAACACTCAAGAGCATCCACTCGAGAACGCTGGCCTCCTGCTTACCCTTCTCACCGTGGAACCAGGCGACCACCGTCGCCGCAGCCACCCCACAGGCTGCGAACGGGAGCGAGAGGTCGAAGAAGACCTGGTCCAGCCGCCCGCGGTCGACGAGGTCACTGACGAAGCTGACCAGACCCGCGGCGAACGCGCCGGTCACGAAGATGATTTGCGGGACCCGGCGCTTGACCACCTGCTGGATATCGGCCGGCTCTTCTATGCTCCCGCTTCCCGTCGAGACGGCCGGTCGCGGGCCATCCCCACCTCCACCACCCAGGATCCGGGCGGCGTCGGCGGCACTGGGCCGGTGGTTGGGCTCACGGTTCAGACACCGGCGCAACAGATCGGCCACATCAGGACCGACATCAGGGCGGACCTGTCGGAGATCCTTCGGTTCGGCGGACAGGTGCGCGGTGATCCACTGAGTGTTCGTTTTCGCGTCGTACGGGCCCTCACCCGTGAAGAGTTCGTAACCCATGACCCCCACGGCATACATGTCAGCGAGCTCGGTTAGATCCTTATCGAGCAGCTGTTCGGGGCTGAGATAGCGAGGGTCACCCACCATCTGACCCGTCTTCGTCAGCCGAGGCGCATCGTCGGAGCCAGTCGTGATCAATGCCGCGATGCCGAAGTCGGTCAGATGCGCCGATTCCTGGTCCTCGTCCCAGAGCACGTTTGCGGGACGAACGTCCCGGTGCACGATGCCGTTCTGGTGCGCGGTCGCGAGCGCCGAGGTCACCTCACGGAGGACCTGCGTCGCCAGCGCAGCAGGTAGTCGACCCTCGGCCTTGAGGCGCTCCTCCATCGTACGCCCCTTCACGAAGCGCATCACGAGGTAGGGTGTCTCGTCCGCCAGACGCCCGAACCGGTACACCTGCACCACGTTCGGGTGAACGAGTGATGCCGCGGCCTTCGCTTCCCGCTCGAAACGACGACGCGCCGTCTCGTCGGTGGCCCGGCCAGGCAGAAGAACCTTCACCGCAACCAGACGCCCGAGGGCCTTCTCACGCGCCAGATAGACCAACGCCATGGAGCCCTTTCCGAGCTTCCGGACGATCTCGAAATCCTGACCGAGGGCGTCCGTAAGAGCTTCGAGCGCTCGCGTTTCGCGCTCGTCGGGCTGTCCAGGGGCGGGCGAGGATTCGTGCATATTGGGCCACGTTAGGACGGCCCGCCTTGGAACACCACCCTTCCGGAAACGCGCCCGGGTGTTCCACTGTATCACGTTGCTGATGCATTAGTATCCCTGACCTTTCGAAGGAGACCCGATGGCCGTTTCGCGCGGCGCACTGATGGGCGCCATCGCGGCCCAGGTCCTCGGTCAGGCCGTTGCCGGTTGGGGCCTGATGGTCCACCTCGTGGACTGGCGGAGCGCGTCGGTCTGGGTCATTGCTCCACTCGTAGCGGCGATCGCCGCCCCCTTCCGACACGACGGGTCCTGGCGGGACCGGGCAACAGGCAACTTCGGCGCCGCGACCGTCGTCGCCGGCCTCCTCTTCTGGGAGATCTCGCTCGGAGGGTTCGCCAATGGCGGTATCGGCCTCGGCCTCGCAACGACGCTCATGCTCGTCGCCACGGTGCTCTTCTCGGTCGCCGGCGCCTTCTTCTGGATTCTTCGGGAGGAGCGCCTCGGTTAGTCCGGAGCGCCCCTCACTGTGGCGTCAGATCGATCCCCGCCCGTCCGCGGCGCGACACCTCGCGGTCAGCTGTTTCGAGCCTGCCAGTCCACCGACGCGACCGTCGCGAGATTCATGACGTTGCGCAGCGACGACCCCCGCTGCAGAAGATGGACCGGCTTGGCCATGCCCAGCAGAACCGGCCCGATGACATCTGCGCCACCCAGCTCGTCGAGAAGCTTATACGCAGCGTTGGCTGCGGACAGCCGCGAGAAGACGAGCACATTGGCCGGACCGGACAGGCGAGCGAACGGATAGGTCTTGGTCAGTTTCACGAAGTCGACGGCGGTATCGGCCTGCATCTCACCGTCGATCTCGAGGTCCGGATCCATAGCGCGAACCATGTCCACCGCAGCTGCGACCCGACGTGATTCGTCGTGGACGGCGGACCCGAAGTTCGAAAAAGTCACCATCGCCACCCTGGGTGTGATGCCCAGGTCCCGGACGAACTCGGCCGTCTGAACGGCGATCTCCGCGAGACCGCGCGCATCGGGCTCGATATTTACGGTCGTGTCGGCGAAGAAGAGCAGCTCCCGGTTCGGGAACGCGAGCATGTAGAGGCCGGCGACCCGACCCGTGCCTCCCGGCCGGGGTCCGATCACGTGCAGGCAGGGACGAAGCGCCTCGGCGTAGTTCGCCTCGATCCCCGACACGAGGGCGTCGACTTCACCGTTCTCGAGCATGCTCGCTGCGAAGTAGATCGGCTTGAACAGATTCCACTGGGCCTCCGAGAGCGTGAGCCCTTTTCGGGCCCGCTTCTCGAACAACTGGTCGGCATATCGGTCCCGATCCTCTTCCAGATTCGCCGCGTATGTGATCTCGACGCCATTCAGGTCGACCCCGAGCGCCTCAGCCTTCTCAGCGATCCGCGGGGCACGCCCGAGCAGCACGGGGTGGCAGATACCGTCGGCGACCAGCTGCCCCGCGGCACGGATGATCGTGTCGTTGTGACCCTCGGGGAACACGACCCGCGCCTTCCGAGTCCGCGCGCGGTCGCGCATGTCACGCATCACCTCGTACCCCGGCCCAAGCTTCGCGCGCAGTCGGTCACGGTACTCGCCCAGATCGACATCGATCCGCGCGACTCCGGACTCCATCGCGGCCTCGGCTACGGCCGGGGCCACGTGATACAGGACCCGACGATCGAACGGCTTCGGGATGAGATAGTCGCGTCCGTAGGAAATGTCCGTGCCCTCATAGGCGCCCTTCACCGACTCGGGCACCTGCTCACGAGCGAGTTCCGCGAGCGCCCGCGTCGCCGCGAGCATCATGGTCGCGTTGATCCCCTTCGCACGAACATCCAGAGCCCCTCGGAAGATGAACGGGAAGCCGAGGACGTTGTTGACCTGATTCGGGTAGTCGGAGCGCCCGGTCGCCATGATGGCATCGTCCCGGACCGCGGCGACATCCTCGGGAAGGATCTCCGGGTCCGGGTTCGCGAGCGCAAAGATGATCGGGTCGGGGGCCATCGACTTCACCATATCCTGGGTGACGAGGCCTTTCACTGAGAGTCCCACAAACACGTCGGCACCCTCGAACGCATCCGCGAGCGTACGCCGGTCCGTCTTCACCGCGAAGGGCTGTTTGTACTCGTTCATGCCCTCTTCGCGGCCCTCGTAGATGACCCCCTTCGAGTCCACGATGAGAATGTTGTCCTTCGGCACACCAAGACGCTGAAAGTGTTCAGCCGTAGACAACGCCGACGCGCCCGCACCACTGAAGACGACCTGGATGCGGTCGATCGCCTTTCCGGTGACTTCGAGCGCGTTGATCAGCGCCGCGGCCGCGATGATTGCCGTCCCGTGCTGATCGTCATGAAAGACCGGGATGTCGAGCCGCTCCTTCAGCGTGCGCTCGATCACGAAACAGTCGGGAGCCGAAATATCCTCCAGATTGATCCCGCCCACGGTCGGCTCCAGCAGCTCGCAGAAGCGGATCACGTCCTCGGCTTTCTCGGATCCGACCTCGAGGTCGAAGACGTCGATGTCGGCGAAGCTCTTGAAGAGGACACCCTTCCCTTCCATGACGGGCTTCGATGCCATCGGCCCGATGTTGCCGAGTCCGAGCACCGCCGTTCCGTTCGAGACCACCGCCACGAGGTTGCCGCGTGCGGTGTACCGGAACACGTCGTCCGGATTCTTCGCGATCTCGAGACAGGGCTCCGCGACACCGGGTGAATAGGCGAGCGTGAGGTCCCTCGCCGTGGCCACCGATTTCGTCGGCGCGATGGCGATCTTTCCCGGGCGCCCTTCCTCGTGGTAGTCGAGCGCTTCCTGGCGGCGGTCGGACATGATATCTACAGCCTGTCTGTGGTCGGGCTCTCGGAACCGGTCATCCGCACCGGTAGGAGCGATAGTGATCCTGACAAGACGCCCCCACGGTGTCAAAACGAGGCCAGGCCTGTGCCGCCGATCGCACCCGAAATCCTGATTCTGCCACCCCTGGCAGTGGCCGCGGGCGTCGACCTGTATCTCACTCTCCTTCTGATCGGGGCGGCCCCGACACTCGGCCTGTGGCCCCTGCCGCTGCCGGGTGCACTCGGGGACCTCGACTCGCCAAGTGTTCTGATCACCGTAGGCGTGTTCTACCTGCTCGAGTTCGCAGCCGAGCGGTTCCCGCCCGCCGCGCTGGCGTGGAACGCCTTCCACGCAGTCATTCGACCGGTTTCGGGGGCCCTGTTGGCTCTCCTGATTCTCGACGGCCAGCCGCTTCTGGTCGTCCTGGCCGGGGCAGTGACCGGTGCAGCGCTCGCATCTGCCGCGCACGGAATGCGAAGTGGGGGATCGGTGCTCCGATGGCTGGGAGCGGGTGTCGCACCATCGATCCTCCTGGTTTCACTCGCGGAGGACGTGTTGGTGATCGGGCTGGTGTCTCTCTCTCTGGACGTGTCGCCGGCGGCGATCGCGATCACGGCTATCGCAGGGCTGCTGCTCCTCGGCGAGAGCCCGTCCCTTCTGCGTGCATTCGCGTTCGCTGTATGGCTCGCGGTCGGCCACGTCTTCCGACCTCTGCGACCTCGGCGCTGGACCGGAGCCGACGACATGCCTCCCTGGGTCGTGCGCGCGCTGAAGGACGACGAGCTCTTCGCTCCGGGAGGCGCACTGCGCGGGACCCGTGCCGCCGCATGGCGGCTTCAGGGCCGCCGCCGCTTCCAGATCGGGTGGGTCGTCGCACGGGGGGGCGCACCTCTTTTCGTATCACGCCCTCGTGGATCCGCCGTGTGCATCGACCTCGGTACGCTCGAGGTCGAAGCCCTGCTCGATGAAGGGCTGTACCGCCGAATCGACCTGCGGTCCAACGGTCCGGCTCCTTTCGTCCTGTTCGGCTCGGACGGCCCCAGCACGGAGAGCTTGCGGGCTGAATTCCCGGTGCTGCTCGACACCAGCTGACCGGGTCTGGTCGCGCCTGTTCGACCTCCGTCTTGTCGGAGCGGCGCAGTCCACGCGGAACGCCCCTGCGAACCCCTCCGAAGAACGCCAACCTGTTGTGTGATACCGGATTTAGGCCGAAAAAAATCCTTGACCGCGGAAACACACATTTACACATTCGTTTTCACCCTCAAATATCCCGTACTGGCCGTTGACGACCCCCCTTCCAGCCAATTCCCACGCGGAATGGCAGGGGGGTCTTCTCACCCCGGTCAGTCCTCTTCGACCCGCAGATCGAGGAACGGCAGAAACGAATGTTTTCTTCCTCTCGTGGCCTGGATTCTTTCGACCAGTACCTGCAGGACGTCGAGAAGTACCCCCTCATCCAAGACCCCAGGGAAGAGCGAGAACTCGCTCGCCGGGCGCGTGAAGGTGACAAGGAGGCAGCCGAACGACTCGTGACGGCGAACCTCCGCTTCGTCATCTCCTACGTGAAGAAGTATCAAGGTCGTGGATTGGGTCTTGCCGAGCTCGTGTGCATCGGCAACGAAGGGCTTCTCAAGGCGGTCAAGAAGTTCGATCCCGACAAGGGTGTAAAGTTCATCTCCTACGCGGTGTGGTGGATCCGTCAGACCGTACTGCAGGCACTGGCCGAGCAGACGCGGTCCGTTCGTATCCCGCTCAACCAGAACTCGAACCTGGCCAAGCTGGCCCGGACGAACACTGCGCTGACGCAGATGCTCGGACGTCAGCCGACCGACGTCGAGATCGCGCGGGAGATGGACGAGCCGGTGGACACGATCCGGGCCCTGCGCCGGGTCGCCGCCTCGGAGCTCAGCCTCGATGCCCCGATCGATCGTGGTGACCGTGACAGCGCCAGCTTCGGCGAGCGCTTCGCTGGTGCTGCCGCTGCGGATATCGAGGAGGACGTCGAGGCCATTGCGCGTCGGGAGTTCCTCGAGACGATGTTCGAGAGTTACCTGACCGAGCGCGAGCGAAAGATCCTCTACCTGTATTACGGGCTGGACGATGGAGAAGAACGGACGCTCGAAGAGATCGGATCGCTGCTCGGCGTGACGCGCGAGCGGATCCGGCAGATTCGGAACCGGGCATTCGAGAAGCTTCGCGAGAGCCCGCACGGCGAATCACTCTCCGGGTTCTGGAACGCGAACTGATCGGCTGACGACACTCTTCGGTGCCGGAGCCGCGCCGAACGACAAGACGAGGAGGGGCCCTGTCCAGATGGATGGGGCCCTTCGTCGTCTCGGCCTGCTCCATCCGCGAAACCTCCGCGCTCCGGTGCGCTCGTTCGTCGCAGGCCGCTGGGAGCCCTGGCCGAGGAACCGTGTCATCCGGGCTCGCGTACCTAGCTTCGTGACTCCTCAGCCTCTGACACTCCCTCGGCTTCGCCCCGCGACCCTTCGCGTCGGGGCCCTCGTTCTCACGGCCATTGCGGGCTCGCCAACAGGCGCCAGCAGTCAGAGTCCGACCGGGACGTGGAACGGGTCGGAGGTGCTCGAACTCGTCCGACGGGCTCGAACCCTTCGAAACTCGACGGCAGTCGACCCCGAATTCCGCAGCTACACGAGCGATGCACGAGGCTACGTGTACTTCTTCGTGGATCGGCCCGACGCGACGGAGAACGTCCTCGTGAAGGTCGATCAGATAGCGCTCGACCTCTACTTCGTGGCCCCCAATACCACCCGGCAGCGCATCGTTGGTCGACGGGACCAGCAGGTCCTCCCGACGAGCATCCGATACCACCTCGATCACCTCACCGTGGTTCAGGACGACTTCGGCGACTTCATCCGCCTTGGCGACGGAGACGAGGTGGAGGCCGTGGCTCATCCTCTCGGTCCCCTGGGCGAGGATGTCTACGACTATCAGCTCTCCGACTCGCTCAGGATCAGCTACGCCAGCGGACAGGAGGAGATCCGCGTCTACGAAGTTCGCGTACGACCGAAGCGGATGGAGGCCCCCGGCTTCGTCGGCACAGTGCTCCTGGACCGAGATCGTGCAGCCGTCGTCCGCATGAACTTCTCGTTCACGCCTGTCTCGTACGTCGATCCGTACCTCGACTACATCCGGATCGCGACCAACAACTCACTGTGGTTGGGACAATGGTGGCTCCCGTACCGGCAGGAGATCGAGATCCGCCGTGAGACGCCGTTCTTCGATTTCATGGCGGGAAGCACGATCCGGACGACCTTCGACGTTCGCGGGTACGACTTCAACGTCGAGGTGCCGGACCGCGTGCTTCGTGGTCCGCCGGTCGGGGCCGTGTCACCGGCGCAGCGCAGCGCATTTCCCTTCGAGCGCAGCCTGTTCGCTGATCTGGAGGGCCAGGGTGATCTGACCGTGTCGCCTGCTCTCGAGGAGGTCGAGCGCGAGGTCCGTGAGGTCGCCGAACAGGACGTCTTGAGTGGACTGACTCCACTTCGACTGCACCTCGCCCGCGTCTCGGACTTCGCCCGGTACAACCGGGCCGAGGGCATCTTCACCGGGGCAGGCCTGTCATGGCGGCCCACCGGAGACGTTCTCGTGCGCGCGACAGGAGGATACGCATTCGGGCGTGATCGCGGCTCCGGAGCCCTGACCGTTCAGACGGAGGCATCCGGCGTCCAGCCTACCATCGACGTGTTCTGGGACCGAATGGGAGACATCGGTGGGCACCCCGGGGCGACGCCGCTCGAGAACACGATCTCGGCGGCGGCGGGGGAGAAGGACTACCTCGATCCGTTCTTCCGGCGAGGCGCGTCGCTGACACTGCAGCGCCGGCCGGAGGGCCGCACGTCCGTGACCGCACGATGGGAGGAGCATGTCGACGCTCGCGACGTCGTATCGGGGTCCGATTCGGAATTTCGGCCCGTACGCTCGATCGACGACGGGACGGTGGCGTCGCTCACCGTTTCGAGTCGCTTCACCCTGCCCGCTTCCGGCGTTGCGGACGTATCCGCCACGGCGGGCCGTCTCGAGGGCCGGACGTTCGCCTCCCTCGATGGGACGCTGGCGTGGGCGGTCTCCGATCTGGATCAGCGCTGGAGCGCACGAGCGTCGCTCAACGGCGGCGTGACGCACGCGGACGCGCCTGCACAGACCCTTTTCCTCCTCGGCGGCCGGCAGACCCTGCTCGGCCACGACTACCGCAGCTTCGCCGGAAACGCCTACTGGCTCGGTCGCCTCGAGGGCACGGTACCGGTACGACCGCCGTTCCTCGGGCTCCGTGCGTTCGCGGCCGTCGGCTCGACGTACCTGTCGGATCCGTCGGCGCTACCGGCAGACTGGGCGGCCCGCGACTCCGACGGACTGCGCGGAAGCGTCGGGCTGGGCCTATCGATCGGATGGGACTCGACCTACCTGGACGTCGGTCGTGCCGTATGGGGGTCGGGGTGGGAGATGATGCTGTCCGTGGCCCCACACTTCCGAAGCTGGCTCTAGCCACAGACCCGGCCCGCCTGGCGGTCCGGGGAGCGTGTCGAGATCGAGACGCCCCGAGCGCGGGGGTCCAGATCGACGTGTCCGGACCCCCGCCGACCTCAGCCGTTACGCCGCCTCGTCGAGCTCCTCGTCGTCCGCCACTCCCTTCGAATTCAGCATGACGACCTCACGCACGATGACTTCCGCCGTCGGAATCACGACCCCATCCCTCTCATACGAGTCGTACTCGAGCCGGCCATCGATGTAGACTCGGTCGCCCGTGCGGATGTAGTCCTCCGCGAACTGTGCCTGCTTGTTCCAGAGTGTCAGACGGTGCCAGTCCGTGCGCTCCTCTCCGTCCGTCCCGGACGGCACGCGACGATTCGTCGCCACCGAGAAGTGGGCGACCTTCGTGCCGTTCTTCGTCTGCTGGATGTCCGGGTCTCGCCCGACGTTGCCGATCAGAGTGATCCGATTCACGGATCGAGCCATGAGTTCCTCCATTCCTGAGGGCTGGCCCGCACCACCGTGCGGGCGCGTGCAGGAGGATGGGGAAGGAGGTGGGGCGGGTGGATGGCGAGGTGGGACGCGGTCACACTGCGCTATCCCCTAGGTACTCAGATCGCGCCGGGCGGACCCATACTGTGGATGTGCATCAAACCGTTAGCACGCATAATTCCACGATTCTCGCTTGCCGCCCCGAATCCGCTGATGTCACGAACTCAGGCGAATGCCCCAACAGCCGACCCGATTGTTGCGAGGGAAGCGCTGAAGACGATCGTCCCGAGCGATGTGCACTTCTCAGTGTGGGATAGCGAACTGCCGATCGACCTCTATCCGCTGGAGCAAGAGGTCCTGGCGAGGGCTGTGTCCAGCCGCCGGACGCAATTCAGCCGCGGTCGTGCCGTCGCCCGCAGTGCGCTGGTTGCGGCGGGAGGGCCCCTTACCCCGATCCCGGTAGGGGCTAACCGCCAGCCCGTTTGGCCGGAAGGCTTCATCGGTAGCATCACGCACACCGCAGGTCTTGTCGCCGCGGCGGTAGCGCCGAGCCGTGCAGCCCGAGCATTGGGATTGGACGCGGAGCAGCGAGCACCCCTTCCCGAGGATGTGCGGGGTACCGTTCTACACTCCTGCGAGGAGCACCTCGATCCCGTCCGCGAGACCATCGTGTTCAGCGCAAAGGAGTCGATCCACAAGGCCCTGAACCCCCTCGCCGATGTTTGGCTGGATTTTCTGGACGTCCAGGTAGCGCTCGACCTAAAAGGATCATGGTCTGCAAAGCCAGCGGTCGGCCGGGGAGATCACGTACCTCCAGAGGTAGTGCAACTGAAGGGGCGGTACGCAATTACCACCTCTCATGTGATCACAATCTGCGTTCTGCGCTGACGACCTAACCCTTACAGTCGTACCAGCTCCTCCCCACCCCCCACTCCGCCACCACCGGCACGGCGAGCTCGACCGCTCCTTCCATCCGGTCGACGACCAGGTCGCGCACCCGATCGACCTCGTCCTCGGGGACCTCGAGCAGCAGCTCATCGTGCACCTGGAGGAGTACGACGGCGCCCGTGTCCATGTCGTCGAGGCCGGCCTGAACGTCGATCATCGCCTTCTTCATCATGTCGGCGGCCGTGCCCTGGATCGGCGTATTCTGCGCGACGCGCTCTCCGAATTGCCGCACGTTCCAGTTACCGGCCCGAAGTTCGGGTACGTACCGACGACGCCCCATGAGCGTCTCAACGTACCCGGCGTCCTTCGCCATCTGGACCTGAGCGTCGAGAAAATCACGAACACCGGAGAAGCGCTCGAAGTAGGTGGCGATGAACTGCTTCGCCTCCTCGCGTGAAATCCCGAGCTGACGCGCGAGCGAAAACGGCCCCTGACCGTACAGCGTCGCGAAGTTCACAGTCTTCGCCTGACCCCTCATGTCACCGGTGACCGCCTCGATCGGCACGTCGAAGATGACCGACGCCGTCTGCCGGTGGACGTCGATGCCCTCGGTGAACGCCGTGACGAACGCATCGTCACCGGAGAAGTGCGCCATCACCCGCAGCTCGATCTGCGAGTAGTCGACGGCGAGAAAGACGGTCCCGGGCGAAGCCACGAAGCCCTTCCGGATCTCGCGCCCGAGATCGGTCCGGATCGGGATGTTCTGGAGATTCGGATCGCTCGACGACAGCCGACCCGTCGCGGCCACGGTCTGATTGAAGCTCGTGTGGATACGACCCGTGCGCGGATTCACGAGCTGCGGTAGCGCATCGACGTACGTCGAGCGGAGCTTCTCGAGCTCCCGATACTCCATCATGAGCCGCGGGACCTCGTGCCCCATAGCAGCCAGCTCCTCGAGGACCGACGCGTCCGTCGACGGACCGGTCTTCGTCTTCTTGAGCACGGGCAACTCGAGCTTGTCGAAAAGCACCTGCCGGAGCTGAGGTGTGGAATTCAGGTTGAAATCCCCGCCTGCCAGTTTGAAGATCTCCTCCTCGATCAGGTCGAGCTCCCGCTTGAGCTTCGAGCGCATCGTGCGGAAGAAGTCGTCGTCGATCGCAATGCCCGCGAGCTCCATGCGCGTGAGCATGGGGACGAGCGGCATCTCGAGATCCGTCAGCAGGTCGGTAAGCCCTGACTCGTCGACTTGTTCGGACAGGTGCGTTGCGAGTTGACCCGCGAGATCCACGGCACCGCACAGATAGGCGCTCGCCCGCTCCACCGGCACATCCGAGAACGAGACCTTGCTCCGGCCAGAACCAGTCACGTCACCGCGCTCGAGTGGCTTGTGGGAGAAGACCTCCATACTGAGCGTCTTCAGTACGTGGTCCCGCCGCCCCGGATCGAGCACGTAGCTCGCCACCATCACGTCCGTCTCATGCCCGGCGAGGGTGACGCCCGCGGTCGACAGCACGAGGGCCGCATACTTCAGGTCGTGGCCGGACGTCCCCACGGCCGAATCCTCGAGCAGCGCCTTGAGCGCACCCAACTCCGGCGTGGCGAGTCCGGGAAGATTTCGGACGTCCGCCGAGCCCTCCCCTTCGAAGGTGAGCTCGAACGGCTGAGCGTGGCCGAACGGCAGGTACCGGGCCGTCCCACCCTCGACGGACACCGCCAGGCCGACCAGTTGGCCTCTCAGCGGATCCTCGTGCGAACTCTCGACCGCGATCGTGAACGTCCCGGCAGCGCGCACGTCCGCGACCAGCCCCTCGAGCCCTTCCAGCGTATCGACAACCGCATAGTCGACATCGTCGTCCTCGGCGTCGACCGCGGCCTCGCCGTGCGTCCCACCCCCCTCCGCTTGAGCCGCGAGGGCGAACTGATCCGCGAGGCGCCGGAACTCGAGCTCCACGAAGAGATCGCGCAGGACTTCGTTGTCCGGCTCGTGAACCTTCCACGCTTCGAGATCGAGCTCGACGGCGAGGTCGGTCATGATCGTCACGAGACGCTTCGAGAGCCGCACTTCCTCCGCGTTCTCAGACAACGACTTTGACGCGCGCGGCGGCTTGAGCGATTCGGCATGCTCGATGAGCTCCTCGACATCCGGATATTGTGCGAGGAGCTGGACCGCAGTCTTCGGCCCCACCCCCCGGGCTCCCGGGACGTTGTCGGACGAGTCACCGACCAGCGCCAGGTAGTCCGCCACCTGTGACGGGGGGATGCCGAACTTCTCGCTCGCGTTCTCCTCGGTCACCCAGTCCGCCGCCACCCCGGACGAACCTCCTCGCCCAGGGTTCATGAGGTGCACGTGAGGTCCCACGAGCTGATAGAAGTCCTTGTCCCCCGACACGATGACGGCTTCGAGCCCCTGCTCCGCCGCTTGCCGGGCAAGCGTTCCGATTACGTCGTCGGCTTCGTATCCCTCGAGTTCCACGACCGGGTCGTTGAAGCCCTCCACGATCTGCCGGATCCGCCCGAGGCTGTCCCTGAGATCGTCCGGCATCTTCTCGCGCGTCGCCTTGTACTCCGGGTATTCCTCGTCGCGAAACGAGTCACCCGCATCGAAGACGACCGCGAGATAGTCGGGCTCGAACTGCTCCCTGATATCGAGCAGGAACCGCGTGAAGCCGAAGGGCGCCGAGGTGTTTTCCCCCGCGGAATTCGTGAGCGGCCGGCTGATGAAGGCGAAGTACGAGCGATAGATCAGCGCATATGCATCGATCAGGAAGATGCGGGGGCGGGTCTTCGGAGGGATCTGCACCGGGGCGGTTCGAGTCGGTTCTGAGGCGAGCGGCGCCGCAATCTATCGCCGCGTTCAGGCATGGGCGACGCATAAACAAAAGGGCTCCACGACCGGACGGTCGCGGAGCCCAGCGGGACCTGCGAAGAAGAGCGTCAGGAGCGCACGACGTGAGCTGCCTGCTCGCCCTTCTCGGATTCGAGGATCTCGAATTCCACCACTTCACCTTCGCTCAGCGTTCGGAAGCCTTCCGCCTCGATCGCCGAGAAATGGACGAAGAGGTCTTCACCTTCAGGACGCTCGATGAAGCCGTATCCCTTCGAGTCGTTGAACCATTTGACGGTCCCCTTCATGCCGCTACCTCCGACGGAGTTCACTCGCGCCACGCATCGCGTGGTCTTGATCCAATTGGAGGAGCGGAATCGAGCCGCGCAAGTTCGAGGGATGGAAGCCGAGCAGTTATGCGGACATGGATCTCGGGGCGCCGTCAGTCCTGTCCGTAGAGGGCGCGGTAGAGGCCGAGATTCCGCCGAACGCTCTTCACGTATCCGCGCGTTTCCGTGAAAGGAATCCGCTCCGTAAAGCGCAACGGGTCCGAGGCCTCCGGGTAACGACGCCAGCGGGTCGCACGGGTCGGTCCGGCGTTGTAGGCAGAAAGTACGAGTGGGAGTTCATCGTCATAGCGGCGGCTCATGTCGACGAAGAACGCCGCACCCAGATGGAGGTTCACCTCCGGCCGCGTCAGCGACTCCCGAGTGAAGCCGTTCGGGCCATGCGCGCGGGCCAGTTCCGCTCCCGTAGGCGGCATCACCTGCATGAGCCCGATCGCACCGGCGTGACTCACGATGTCCGCCTTGAACGCAGACTCCTGGCGGATGATCGCCGCCATCATGAACGGATCGACGCCCCATTCGGCGGCTTCACGCCGAACCAGTTCACGGTACGGGAACGGGTATGTGACCCGAAGGATCTGCCGGTCCCACGAGCCCTCGTCCTCCAACAACGCCCACCCGAGGTTGATCCCGTCGATTGTACGACCTCGATCGATCAGCGCTTCCGCCAAGCGAAGACGCGGCCCCCGCTCTTCCCCGGCGCGCTCACGGAGACGGGTGATCTCGGCGGACGCGCCCCGCTCCAGTCCGGCATTCGTGAGTACGTCGAGCCGAGCGAGTCCTTCCGTTAACCAGCCCGGCTCAGCCGGACCCGACCCATCCGGCACGTTCACGGCGAACGGGATATCCAGGAGGTCGGCCGCCATCACCGCGTAGTACTCGATCGGCTGCGTGAGGACGCGATTCAGATGATTCTGTGCGGCCGTGGTGTCGCCGAGCTGCAGTCGCGTACGTCCAGCCCAGTACGCCGCTTCCTGCCAACGGCGACCGTCGGGGAAGTCGGCGAGATACGCCTCGAAGACCGCGGCTGCGCGCTCGAGGTTCGAGCGCCTCAGGTGGATCTGTCCGGAGCGCATCCGCGCCTGCCCGGCCCGGGTGTGTGTCCGGACGTTTTCGGCCAGGAACGCGTACCGGTTGAGCGCACGGTCCAGGTCGCCGCGCGCCTCGGCATTGCTCCCCTGGCTCCAGGCAACCTCGGCCGCCTCACTGCTCGACGGATACTCTTCGAGGAGCCAACGCCGCAGCGTACTCACTTGAGCCGACATCCCCTGTCGGCTCCTCAACTGCGCCCAGATCTCCAGATTCCTGGCCCCGATGCGCTCGTTCTCCGTCGTCTCCCGGAGGTCGCGGAACTCCTCGAGTGCCTCGGAGTGGCGACGGGCCACGGTCGACATGAGGCGAGCTCGCTCGAGGCGGCTCGATTCGGGGAACGGCTGGCCTTCGACCAGCGCGAGTGACCGGGCTCGGTCGTATCCCGTGAGCGCACGCCGGCCGTCACCCGCACGGTCGAGGACGCGCGCCAGCTCGAGCGTTCGGGTAAACCCGTGCCCACCGAGGTCGGTCAGCGTCTCCGCGGCACGGATCCTCGTCCGGCCACCTCCCCGCTCGAATCCATCGAGAAGGAGCGGCCGTCCCGACGCCGTATCCCCGGCGGCGATCCGGAGCCGTCCCAGCTCGACCGACGCGCTGGCCTGACGGCCACCTTCGTACCGCCCCATGAGGGCCGCGAAGGCCTCGGCGGCACCGGCGGAGTCTGATGCCTGCAGCAGTGCGTCCGCCTCCACGCGCCAGAGCACTCCCGCCGCGGCCGGGTCGACGGCATGATCGACGAGCACGCGAACACCGTCCACGTCACCGGACTCGGCCGCAGCCAGTGCGAGCTCGGCAGCGATCCAGCTCCGCGCGTAGGGAGCAGGTCGCAGACCGGCCACCACATTCGAGGCGACGCCGTAGTCACCGGCCCACCACGAGGCTCGCGCCAGACGGACCCGAGCTGCAACCGCTTCCGACGAGTTCGAGGAGACGAGGGTGAGGTATCGTTCGTATGCCGCGGCTGCGCCTGCCCATTCCTCCGCATGCTCGAGCGACCGCCCCAGGAGCCCGTGGCCTGTCCCGTCGCTCTCGCGGTCCAACCAGCTCGCGTCTTGCAGTAGCTCGCGCACGGCCGGCCAGTTCTCCCACCCGGCCTCGGCCCGCGCGAGCGTCAGGACATCGGCGGGGGTCCCGCTCGCCGCACCCTCCGATCGAAGCACGCGGGCCGCGTGCCAATACCGACCGACCGACAGTTCATCGAGGGCCGAGTCGGAGACGGTCAGCTCACTCGTCCACGGCTCGGGATCCGCGCGGAACGCCGCTCCGGTGAGGAGAAGAACGCCGAGGGAAACGAGGGAGGTACGAAAGCTCATCTTGTACTATAAACGTCTGACGTCAGGTTGTTCGAACAAAAAAAGGAGGCCGCCCCGAAGGGCGGCCTCCCATGCTACTCGACTCGTGCTCGGCGTCAGCCGGCGCGACCCGTCTCGATCGCGTGGAGCGTGTCGACCATCTTCTGCGCCGACTCCTCCATGTCGATGACCAGGCCATCGATCTTCGCCACGAAGTAGTTGTGGCCGACCGACACCGGGATCGCGATGACGAGGCCCGCGGCCGTCGTCAGGAGCGCGACCTTAATACCACCGGCAACCAGCGTCGCCTCGACCTCACCGGCCGCCTCGATCGACTGGAACGCGATGATCATACCGATCACCGTACCCAGGAAGCCGAGGAGCGGAGCGATGTTCGTGAGCGTCGCCAGAACGACGAGCCCCTTCTCGAGCTTGCTCATCTCGATGAGGCCCTGGTTTTCGATCGCCTTCATGACGCGATCGGTGCCTTCCTCGTGACGCTCGAGACCGGCGTACAGGATTTTGGCCGCAGGCGAATCGGTGTCACGCGTGAGCTCGAGAGCTTCGCGAATGCGCTGCTGGACGAGGAGCTCATCCACGTCCTTCAGGATGCGCTTCGTCTTGGAGGCCTTCGCCGTGAGCGTGACGAACTTGATGATGATGACGATGATGCCCAGGCCGAGACAGAAGGCGAGAGGCCACCGCATGAAGCCCATCCCCTCCCAGTTAACGGCAGCCTGCTCTTGCCACGTGAGCGTAGGCGTATCCATGCCCGGAATCTGAAGCAGGGCGGCGTACAGTTGGACCAACGGAACCTCCGGCCAGTTGTTCTTGTTACTGATCGTTAGAGAGCCCTTCCACACCACACGTATGGAAGGGCGGGGGTCAAGAGGCTCGCAACATGGCAGGGGGCCAAAAAGGTGTCAAGCCCATTGCCAGCTCACGATTTGGCGTGATGACACGCGACCAAATGGCCGTCTGGCGGCCCTTCCGTCGTGGGATATACGCCAGCACACTGCTCGTCTTTCAGCGGGTGCGGGCACCGAGGGTGAAAGTGGCAGCCCGCCGGGGGTTCGCTCGGACTCGGAACGTCACCCGTGAGGACGATCCGCTCGCGTTCCGAACGCCGAGCGGGGTCCGGTCGGGGTACGGCCGAGAGTAGGGCTCGGGTGTAGGGATGCCGCGGATTCCGATAGAGCTCCTCCGCATCCGCCACCTCGACCATCCGACCCAGATACATCACGGCGACCCGATCACTCACGTGCTCGACGAGCGAGAGGTCGTGCGCGATGAAGAGGTAGGTGAGGCCCAGATCCCGCTGGAGGTCGTCGAGAAGGTTCACCACCTGAGCCTGCACGGAGACGTCCAGGGCGCTGACCGGCTCGTCCAGGACCAGAAAGTCAGGCTCCACGGAGAGCGCTCTCGCGATCCCGAGACGCTGGCGCTGTCCACCACTGAACTCGTGTGGATACCGATCGACATGGTCCTCCCGGAGGCCGACGCGCTCCAGGAGCTCGATCACGCGACGGCGAGGCCCCGACTGATGGAGGCCATGCACCTTCAGCGCCTCCTCCAGCATCGCACCGACCGACATGCGAGGGTTCAGCGAGCCGAAGGGATCCTGGAAGACGATCTGGACCCGACGACGCAGAGACCGCAGCCCTGCACGATCCAGCTTCGCGACATCCTGTCCGTCGAACGTC
>Ga0181594_10001422_pt1 | contig 22259 bp, 18 predicted proteins | sample 071ome_18_FD_145603 | JGI IMG/M metagenome (GOLD analysis project Ga0181594, IMG submission 145603) | Coastal salt marsh microbial communities from the Groves Creek Marsh, Skidaway Island, Georgia - 071413BT metaG (spades assembly) | ecosystem: Environmental > Aquatic > Marine > Intertidal zone... | reverse complement strand
CCAATCTCTCGAATCGTGGACCAGCGACGTCTCCCATTTGCGTGCTCGCGCCCGAAGCCTGTCCCCCGCTGCGACGCTCGATCGCGGTTACGCGGTCGTCCAGGGAGCAGACGGATCGGTGGTCCGGGATCCCGCGTCAATGACCGAAGGGGACGTTCTGGCCATCACCGTCCAACACGGCGCTTTCCATGCCACCGTGACCAGCACCAACTCGACGAAAGGGAATCCAGCGTGAGCGAGCCGACATTCGAACAAGCGCGCGAGGAATTGGCGGAGATCGTGGCCAAGCTCGAGGCCGGCGGGCTCACCCTCGAAGAGTCGCTTGCGCTGTGGAACCGCGGTGAGGAAGTTGCCCAGACATGCACCGAATGGCTCGACAAGGCGCGTGCGACGCTCGATGCCGCTCGCGAAGACAACACCACCGACGACGCAGGTGCCGACGACGCCTAAGGCAACACGAGGTGGCGCGCCGCCTCGCCGATTTGACCCCAACTACCGGTTCCGCTGATCACCGTCGTGGATCCGTCGTTGGTTCGAAGCAGGGACCTGCGGGGATCGGAGTCCTGCCCTTCCAAGGGCACCCAACCCTCTGCGGTCAGGTCCTGCACCAACGCGGGTAGGTCTGCGTAGTCCTCAAGGACCACACCCTCGGACGTTTGCTCGGTGAGGTACTGCTCGCTTTCGGCCAGCGATTGGGACAGTTGTAGGTACTGATCGTCGCCGGTGACGTACCCGACGTGCCACACGAGTTGGCCATCGGAAGCGGGCGTGGATTCCCACCGCACGCTGGTCGGTTGGTCGTCGGAATCGACAACCAGGACCGGGAAGGCGGCCTGATTGCTGGCCAGAGTCGCCAGCGGTTCCAGCGGGACAGCTTTCACGGCCGCAGGTTGGGGTCGCCACGTCACTAACATGATGGCTCCCACGACGGCGAGCACGACGGCCATCGAGCGCAGCATGTCGCCGACGCTTTGCTTCAGGCCGCGGTTACGGCGGCCTGTCGGCTCGGGAGTGCTCACCGCTCCATCATCGGCCATAGCCGGGGGATACGCGACCTACGGTGCGAATCGCCCGTGGGGCGAGGGCTGCGATCACTACCCTGAGTCAATGGACGCACCATCGCCCGAGGCCCCCGACCGCAACCTCGCCCTTGAATTGGTGCGGGTCACCGAAGCCGCCGCGATGGCGGCCGCGCGCTGGGTCGGCCGAGGCGACAAGAACGGCGCCGACGGCGCGGCGGTCAATGCCATGCGGACGCTGATCAGCAGTGTCTCGATGGACGGCATCGTGGTGATCGGTGAGGGCGAGAAGGACGACGCTCCGATGTTGTTCAACGGCGAGAAGGTTGGCGACGGCCTAGGCGCTGAAGTCGATGTTGCCGTGGATCCCATCGATGGCACGACCCTCACCGCGAAAGGCATGACGAACGCCATCTCGGTGATTGCGGTGACCGAGCGGGGTGCGATGTTCGATCCCAGCGCGGTCTTCTACATGGAGAAACTGGTCGTCGGCCCCGACAGCGTGGACGCGATCGACATCACCGCCCCGATCGATTGGAATCTCCAGCAGATCGCCCGTGCCAAGGGTGAACGCGTAGCCGATCTGACCGTCTGCATCTTGGATCGTCCGCGACACGATTCTTTGGTGGAGGATGTTCGCAAGGCCGGGGCACGCATCAAGTTCATCGTCGATGGTGACGTCGCCGGTGCTGTCATGGCGGCGCGGCACGGAACGGGCGTGGACCTGCTCGCGGGCATCGGCGGCACTCCCGAGGGAATCATCGCCGCCTGCGCGATGAGTTGCCTCGGCGGAAGCATCCAGGGTCGGTTGTGGCCCCGCGATGAAGAAGAGCGTCGCGCCGCCATCGACGCCGGCCATGACCTGGACCGTGTACTCACCACGAGCGACCTGGTCTCGGGAGAGAACATCTTCTTCTGCGCGACCGGTATTACCGACGGCGAGATCATGGAGGGCGTTCGCTACACCCCCGAGGGGCCCACCACCCATTCGATCGTCATGCGCAGCAAGAGCGGGACCATCCGCGAGATCCGCAGCGAGCACCGGCTGGCCAAACTCTCGACCTATGCCTCGGTGGACTTCAGCGGGGAAGGTGACTGACGCCACCACGGTTGCCACGCCCTCGTTCGTTGCCGGGCCTACGCTTGGACCGTGACGGACTTCGCGTATACCGACCTCCTTCCGAAAGATCCGACCGGTGGGGAGGCGACGCCGTACCGCCTGATCACCACGGACGGAATCGACACCGTCGAAGCCGCAGGGCGCACATTCCTCACCGTCGAACCCGAGGTTCTGCGGGCGCTCACTTACGAAGCGATCCACGACATATCGCACCTGCTGCGCCCAGCTCACCTCACCCAACTTGCTTCGATTCTCGGTGATCCCGAGGCGAGTCCCAACGATCGTTTCGTCGCCCTCGACCTATTGAAGAACGCGAACATCTCTGCAGGTGGCGTCCTACCGATGTGCCAAGACACTGGCACCGCGATCGTGATGGGTAAGCGCGGCCAAAACGTCTGGACCACTGGACAGGACGAGGAGCACATCAGCCGCGGCGTCTTCGACGCCTACGAGCGGCTCAATCTGCGCTACTCGCAATTGTCTCCGTTGAACATGTGGCAAGAGCGCAACACCGGAAGCAACCTTCCCGCTCAGGTGGAGATCTATGCCGACACCCATCCCGGCCACGAAAACAGCTACGACCTCCTCTATATGGCCAAGGGCGGCGGTAGCGCGAACAAGAGTTTCCTGTTTCAAGAGACAGCCGCGCTGCTCAACCCGGAGACGTTCGCCCGATTCCTGGACGAGAAGTTGCGGATGATCGGCACGGCTGCGTGCCCGCCGTACCACCTCGCGATCGTGGTCGGCGGCACGAGTGCGGAATACACCCTCAAGACTGCGAAATTGGCCAGCGCGCACTACCTCGATGACATGCCCATTCATGGCACCGATGCCGGTCACGGCTACCGCGATCTGGAGATGGAGGCCGAAGTCCTGCGCATGACCCAGGCGTTCGGCATTGGCGCCCAATTCGGCGGCAAGTACTTCTGCCATGACGTGCGGGTGATTCGCCTGCCCCGCCACGGCGCCTCGTGCCCGGTCGGCATCGCGGTGTCGTGTTCAGCCGACCGGCAAGCGCTGGCCAAGATCACCCCTGAGGGCGCCTTCCTCGAGCAACTCGAGCAGGACCCCGCCCGTTACCTACCGGAGGTGACCGATGAGCACCTCGACGACGACGTCGTCCAGATCGACCTCAACCAGCCGATGGAACACATTCGCGCCGCGTTGTCGAAACTTCCGGTTAAGACCCGGGTCTCACTCACCGGACCGGTGATCGTCGCCCGCGATCTTGCGCACGCACGGATCAAGGAGATGCTCGATCGCGGTGAACCTCTCCCGCAGTACATGCAAGACCACGCGGTCTATTACGCCGGGCCGGCGAAGACTCCCGAGGGCTACGCATCCGGCTCCTTCGGACCGACCACAGCGGGGCGGATGGATTCCTACGTCGATCTCTTCCAAAAGGCCGGCGGCTCGTATGTCATGTTGGCCAAGGGCAACCGCAGTGCAGCCGTCACGAACGCCTGCAAGGACAACGGCGGCTTCTACCTCGGCTCGATCGGTGGTCCGGCCGCTCGACTCGCCCAGGACAACATCACCAAGGTCGAAGTTCTGGATTTTCCCGAACTCGGGATGGAAGCCGTGTGGCGAATCGAGGTTGTGGACTTTCCGGCGTTCGTCGTTGTGGACGACAAGGGCAACGATTTCTTCGCCGAGACTCTCCGGCCGGTGGCCAATACGATTCCAGTCGGTCCGCCCGCATCCCGCTAGGGCCGCGCTCCTAGCCCAGGGCAACGCGCGCAGTTAGCAGTGCCAGGCCCCGCCGCGCCAGTGGAAGGCTCCCTTGCCCTTTTGCCAGATGGTCCAAAAGGCCCGGTCTTGCCAGTAGCGGTTCCATTGCTGCGTGGGAATCTTGGTCAGTTGGCGCGCCACGGTGGCCGCTTCGGGCCCGAGTTCTTTGCGCACTTCCTTGGCCATCCTCTTGGCTGTGGCAACAGCTAGCCGGCGGTTCATCTGGTACGCGCCGCGGTAGGTCCCACCGCGACTGACGGCCCGGTACTTGTTGTTCGCCTCGCGGTCCATGATGCAACGACGCCGATCTTCCTTCTTCGGCATGTACCACTTGCCCTGGTACAGCGAGGGTTCGTAACCCGTCATGTCCTGGGAGGCCTTCGATCCCAGTGCGTGGGCGAGTTCGAGGGCGAGCCGCGCACCCCGGTCTTCGGCGACTGCCTGGGTATCGACCGCGTTGTCACCGTCACCGGAGGGCACCCCGGGATCCTCGCTGACCGGGATCTCGTTGCCGTTGATGTCCACGATGGTGGCCGTCTCGACGCTGAGTGAAGGTTCGATTTCCTCCGCTGCGAATACCGCGACCGACGACGCCGGAATCAGGGTCACCGCGAGAGCCGTCGACGCCGCCACGGAGGTCAGGCGTACAACAAGTCGCATGGCTCTCCTTGACCGGTCAGGACCACTTCGGTCTCCTACCGTGCCTAAGGATCACGGAATTGTCACGTCGGAGCGGCCCGCGAGTACCCGACAAATCGGACATTCATCGCCGACGACGACGCTCGAACCTCCACGTGTGACCAGGGTCACGCGGATAGTGCAAGGAGTAATGGCCCGTCCTACAGGTACCCGTCTTCGAGGAGTTCGGTCACCAGCGCCGCGATCGGTGAGCGCTCGGATCGGGTGAGCGTGACGTGCGCGAAAAGCGGATGGCCCTTGAGCTTCTCCACGACGGCCACCACCCCGTCATGGCGACCCACTCGGAGGTTGTCGCGTTGCCCGACATCGTGGGTTAGCACCACGCGACTGTCGGCCCCGATGCGGGATAGCACTGTCAGCAGAACGTTGCGTTCCAAGGATTGGGCTTCATCGACGATGACGAACGCATCGTGCAGCGATCGGCCACGAATGTGCGTCAGTGGCAGCACCTCGAGCATGCCGCGGTCGGTTATCTCGTCGACGACCTCGGAGGTCGTGACGGCGTTCAGGGTGTCGTAGACGGCTTGCCCCCAGGGCGACATTTTCTCGTTCTCCGAGCCCGGCAGGTAACCCAAGTCTTGCCCACCCACGGCGTACAACGGCCGAAAGACGATGACCTTGCGGTGTTGGCGGCGTTCGAGCACAGACTCCAGTCCCGCGCACAATGCCAGAGCGCTCTTGCCCGTTCCGGCGCGGCCACCGAGCGAAACTATGCCAACGTCGGGATCCATCAGCAGATCCAGCGCGATCCGCTGCTCGGCACTGCGACCGCGGATCCCAAACGCCTCGCGGTCTCCGCGGACCAGACGAACTCGCTTGTCCGCCGTCACCCGGGCGAGTCCGCTGCCGCGATCGGAGAGCAAGACGAGCCCGCAATGGCATGGCAGATCCCGGGCTTCGTCGAGGTCGATGACTCCGTCTTCGAAAAGTCGATCAAGATCATCGCCGGGAACTTCCATCTCCGAGATTCCGGTGTAGCCGGATTCGATGGCGAGCTCGGCTCGGTACTCCTCGGCCGTGAGTCCGACCGATGATGCCTTGACACGCATCGGTAGGTCTTTGCTGACGAGCACCACGTCCGCACCATCATTGGCAAGGTTGCGCGCAACCGCGAGGATGCGGGTGTCGTTGTCACCGAGGCGCAGCCCCGAGGGAAGTGATTCGACGTCGGTGTGGTTCAACTCCACGCGCAACGTCCCACCCGCATCGCCGACGGGGATGGGTTCGTCGAGTCGTCCGTGATTCATCCGGAGTTCGTCCATCAGGCGCAGCGCCTGACGCGCGAAGTAGCCGAGTTCTGGGTGGCTGCGTTTGGCCTCTAATTCGGTGACGACCACGACGGGGACGACCACATCGTGCTCGTCGAAACGCACCAGGGCTCGGGGGTCGGACAGAAGGACAGAGGTGTCGAGGACGTATGTCCTCCTGGCGATCTGCTGCACACAGTCTCCTAGCCGGACTCGAACCGGCGGACCCGATCCGCAACCAAAACGCTAGGGGGCTGTTGGGGGGTTCCCGGTCTCGACACGCCGCGCCAGGATGCCCGTCGTGGTGATGATCGCGACGGCGATGAGCGTGATGACCGGCCGGTCGAGGGAGGAGAGGCCGACGATCATCGCGCCGATGCTCCAGGCCACCGGGAAGGCGATCAACGTCCGCCACTTGGTCTTGTATTCGGGCACCTTGTAGCGGGCGCTGGCCGCGGCGTACCGCGCCGCGTCGAGGTAGGGCCCCGTTGCGGCGATGACGGCGGTCTTGTGCGCTCCCGCCCACACGAAGATCGTGGCGAGCAGCCCTAGTGAGAACGCCGATAGCGATATGGACACCATCGCGCCCCACCAGTCCGCACTTCCAAGTTCCAGGTTCTGGGCAGAAATCTCCGCTCGCGGATCGAACACCCGCCCGCCCACGAGGGATGTCACGGCAAGGACGGCCGCTGCGGTGAAGAGCAAAAGACGCGAGCCACGATCACCGATCGGCCACCATTTCAGGCTGCGGATCATGACAACGGAGGAAATGCCGACGGCGCACCCCACCATGGAACTCAGGGACAACAACGCAACTCCGGGCGCTTCAAGAAGCTTGATCCACAGCAACACCATGTTGCCGGCCTGGTTGGCGGTGAAGACCCCGTACGTCAGGTAATCATCGGCGTCCAGCATGCCGCCCACTCCCGCGAGCACCAAGATGACGAGCAGCGGGCGTTGGAACAACGGCTTGGCGTTGGGATCTACGCGTCGTGCGACGTCGGCGTCCGGCCCGATGGGCTGGGGGGTACTCGAGCTACTCATGCGCCGAAACGTCGTTGCCGTTCTGCGAACGCACGAAGTGCGCGGAGGAAATCAACGCGACGGAAGTCCGGCCAAAACGCCTCGCAGAAGTAGAACTCCGAGTGCGCGCTTTGCCACATCAAGAAGCCAGAAAGGCGCTGTTCACCCGAGGTGCGGATCACTAGATCCGGATCGGGCTGACCCTTGGTGTAAAGGTGATCGGCGATGTGCTCGACGTCCACCACCTGGGCGAGTTCATCCAGAGTGGTGCCCTGATCAGCGTGCTCTTGCAGCAGCGAGCGCACGGCGTCCACCACTTCGCGTCGACCGCCGTAACCAACGGCCACGTTCACCAAAGATCCATCGATTCCCGCTGTTGCTTCTTCGGCTTCCTTCAGAACCCGCGCGGTGTGGTCGGGCAGCAGATCCAGCGCGCCGACCGGATGCAAGCGCCAGCGACCTTGACCGACGAGTCCGTTCACCGTGTCCTCGATGATGCCCATCAGCGCTTCGAGTTCGGGCTGCGGTCGAGTGAGGTTGTCGGTGGACAGCAGCCACAAGGTGACCACTTCCACTCCGGCGTCATCACACCAACCGAGGAAGTCCACGATCTTGGCGGCTCCGGCGGCATGGCCGACCGACGACGACGAACCCTGCGCAGTAGCCCAGCGGCGGTTGCCGTCCAAAATGACGCCGACGTGCTTGGGAGTCCGTTCCCGCTCGACAGCGTCCTTGAGTTGCGCCTGCAGGCGTCGCTCGTATACGCCGTATACGAGATCCGACCAACCCACGAGTACTCCCCTTCTGCAGCCCCCGAAGACCGCCCGCTCAGGCTACTCCCCTCGGGTGGCTAGAAGGATGCACTACGCGCCTGCACTTTCGCCGCCAGTTCGGTCACATCCGTCACAGGTGCGTCGCACACGAATCCCCGACACACGTACGCGGCGGCATGTCCGTCGATGAGTGGGCGGTCGCGAAGCAGCGGTTGGTCGTCGTCTCCCACCGAACCCCAGGCGACCACGGCACCCGGAGAGTTGCCGGCAAAGGCCGTGTTGATGAGATCTCGACCTGGGTTCGATTCGTCCTCGACGATGGCTATCTCCAGCGGTCCGACGATCAACGACGACGCCGCGACCAGTCCCCACCCCACGGCGCGGGGTGCGCGTTCGGCGAGCGCGCTCACGATGCCGAGTGCGTTCTCCGCCGCGACCCGGTGTTCGACCGAGCCCGTCAAAGCTGCGTAGGTAACAAGCGCGTTGGTCACCGCGAACCAACCCGACGGCTCGGCGTTGTCTGCCGGATCCTTCGGACGACGCACGAGACCGGGGGCGTCGTCGGCGGTGTCGAAGAAGCCGCCATCACCGTCAGAGAAATGCTGGAGTGCGATGTCGAGCAGGATGCCGGCGAACTGTTGCCACGCGATTTCGCCGGTGACCTGCGCGAGCACCAGCAAACCTTCGGCGACGCTGCCGTAGTCGTCGAGCACGCCGAGGTTGTTTCCTGCCAAGCCGTCACGCGATGTCCGGCACAAACGGTCGTCGTCGCTGGCTCCAAGGTGCACCGCGATGAGCAGATCCGCAGCCTCGGCAGCTGCTTCAACCCACGCCGATTCACCGAACAGTTGACCGGCATCAGCGAGAGCCGCGATGGCGAGTCCGTTCCAGGAGGCGACGATCTTGTCGTCCCGACCGGGGTGCACCCGACTCTCACGCGAGTTCCAGAGCCGATCTCTTACCAACGCCCAACGCTCGACATCGCCGGGATCTTCCAAAAGCCGCAGCGTGGATGTTCCGTGTTCGAATGAACCCTCATGCGACACCGCGAAGAGGTCGGCCGCCCACGCACCATCGTCGGGTCCGAGAACTTCGATCAGCTGCTGGGGGGTCCAGGCGTAGAACTTGCCCTCGACACCTTCACTGTCCGCGTCCAGCGCTGCGGCAAAGCCACCCTCGGGCGTTCGCAGATCGCGGATTAAGAACTCCGCAGTCTCCCGGACCACCCGCTCCGCGAGAGCCGAACCGGTCAGGCGCCACCAGTGCGCATAGACGCGCAACAACAGAGCGTTGTCGTACAGCATCTTCTCGAAGTGCGGGACGATCCAACGATCGTCGACCGAATAGCGCGCAAACCCGCCACCGAGTTGGTCGTACATGCCGCCGCGCGCCATCGCGTCGAGCGTGCTGGCCACCATCTCGTTCGCGTCCACGGCGTGCAAGGCGCCGGGAAGAACTTGGTAGCGAATCAAGAACTCCAAGACCATTGAGGGCGGAAACTTTGGCGCTCCCCCGAAACCGCCGAAACGATCGTCGAAGTCTTCCTGCAACGCAGCTACGGCCGCATCGAGTTGCTCCATAGTCGGCGGGGCGTCTTCCGCCGCCGCCAGTTGGCGCGTGGAAAGAGCGTCGACGATGCGCTGCCCCGCGGCTTCGATCTCTGTTCGGCGGCTGGTCCACGCCTCGACGATCGCTTGCATAACCTGCGGGAAGGAAGAAATGTTGTGCCGAGGAACCGGTGGGAAGTACGTACCGGTGTAGAACGGCCGGCCTTCGTGATCGAGGAACACGCTCATCGGCCAACCACCATGCCCGGTCATCGCGACCGTGGCGTCCATGTAGATCGAATCGATGTCCGGACGCTCCTCGCGATCGACTTTGATGGACACGAAGTGCTCGTTCAGGTACGCGGCGATCTCGTCGTTTTCGAAGGACTCGTGCGCCATCACGTGACACCAATGGCAGGCCGAGTAGCCGATCGAGAGGAATATCGGGACTTCGCGCCGCCGAGCTTCCTCGAACGCGTCCTCGCCCCACTCCCACCAATCGACGGGGTTATCCGCGTGCTGCAGCAGGTACGGGGATGTGGCATCGGCGAGGCGGTTCACTTGTTCTCCTGCTGCTGGGGATGGTCGTGGGGCTGGGTTTCGGTCGGCGGCGGTGGGTTCTTGATACACGCGCTCGGCGCGTGAACACACAGGATGCCATCACAACGCACGACCCAGGAGAAACGTTCCTCACCCGCGAGGACCTGTTCACCCGGCTTCGCAGGAGGCAACTCAGAGGAATGGGGTGAGGTCGAGGGACACAGGCCTTGTTGCGGCCGTGCGGCCCATCGAGTCCGTGACCACTGCCGCGATCTGGGCCTTCGCGCTGCCCGGCCCACCCGACATCGGCGGCACGAAGACGCGGAAGGGTCGAGCATCGTCTGTGCCAACCGGCTCCCAGGCACCCCCCGCACGCCGGATCAGGAACGTGACCGAGGACGGGTCAGGGCCCGGCACCGTGGCCTCGAGGCGGTAGCGACCGGTCACGAAGTCCTCAGCGGACATCAGAGTGACCCGGGGCTTGGCCGGTGTGGGCAGACTGCGCATCGCCTTAACGACAGCAGACGATCGTGCTGGCACCGTGACCGTCAGCGTGCCATCCGCCCCTGATCCGACAGGAGGTCCGCCGAGGAGCGGCGTCCAGGGAGTTGACGGGGTCGACGTGGGGATGCTCACGCGCTCAGCCGTGTCTGCACCGTTGAATGCCACGACGTACTCCGTGCGAGTCACTGAATCGATACGACTGACGGCGAGCACGTCACCCTCCGCCAGTCGCGTGATCATCGCGCCCGAGGCAAGCGCGGGGTGGTCCTCTCGCAGGGAGGACAGTTCGGCGATGCGTTCCGCAATAGGGCTGTCGACATCAAAGGAGGAGCCCGTACCGATCGGCGCCCCACCGATCCGCTGCTCTCCCTGCCATGCCGCCACCTTGGTCGAGAACATGTCCTGCCGAGCCGTGCGATCGCGACCGTCACCCGATCCGGTCATTCCGACCTCATCGCCGTAGTAGACGACGGGCACGCCTCTGGTGAGGTACAGAAGGTCGTGCGCCAGTAGCGCCCGCTGGGTCAGCTCGTCACCCTGGGACTGGCTCTGGGTGAGAAGGAAGAAGCCGATACGCCCCATATCGTGATTGCCCAGGAAGGTCGTCAGGCCGTAAGCATTCGTGGAAGCGGACGTGTAGTAGTCGTCTTCGTCAAAGAGAGCAGCGAGCAGTCCTGCGGAGGCCTGCCCGGTCGCGAACTGTCGGGCGGCGTCCTGAAAGGGAAAGTCCAGTACGGATGGCAGCGATCGGTCGAGCATCATCTCCGACAGTTCGGCTGGGCTATCGAGCCACACTTCGCCAAACGTCGTGAAACGCGGCACTGCCGATGCCCTTGCCGTGCGGTCGATCTTCGGCAGCCATCGGCCGAGGAAGTACGGATCCACGTGCCGTGCCGTGTCGATCCGGAAGCCGTCGACCTTGTACTCCTTGATCCAGTCGCCGTAGGCCATGGCCAGCGCATTGACAACGTCCTCGTCCTCGGTCATGAGGTCGTCGAGCCCGGCGAAGTCCCCATCCATCTCGCATCGACCGACGCAGGAACTCCAGTCGATGTCTCCGCGATTGTGATATCGCGTGAGTTCATTGAGGACGGTCGGCACCTTGGCGTCAGCGAAACCGGCATCGACCCGCGGAGCCTTCGCGAAGCTGCGATCCACGTTCAGTCGCGGAAAGGACCGGCCGGTCGTGTAGGACCACGGATTGAACGCGCGGCCGGCGGCCGTCCGGTAGGGCACGCGGCCGATCGGCACGTAGGACGTGCCCTCCTCGTACGTGATGACATCGGCGGTGTGGTTCACCACCACGTCGACGAACACCTTCATGCCCAGCCGATGGGCGCAGTCGACCATCGCACGGAAGTCCTCGCGATCCCCAAGATGCGGATCGGGGCGACTGAGGTCAAGGAACCAGTAGCCGTGGTAGGCGGCGCTGTCACCCTGAACCGTGCGCTGGACGAACGGCGGCGTGATCCAGATCGCCGTGAAACCTAGGTGCTTGATCCGCGCGAGACCGTGGTCGTCCGGATCCGACGCATCGCACGAACCGGTGAGCCCGACCAGGTCGCCGCCGTGAAAGTACGCATCGGACGACGGATCGAAGCCGGTGACCGACGAAGGACCGATCACGCCGCCGGTGTTGTTGTCCGGATCGCCATCGCGATAACGATCGGTCATGACGAAGTAGAAGGAGTCACGCGCGATCGGACTGCGCACCGACGGCTCCGCCAGCGAGGTGAGGGGCTCGGCCGACGTCGGGGCGGCCATGACCATGGCCAGGGCGATAGCACCGCCCGCACCCAGGGGCCTAGCGAAGCGCAAGCCCGCTCTCCACATCGAAGAAGTGCATCCGTGCGCCATCAATGTTGATCTGCACAGGCTCACCCGTGGTGAAGTGCAAACGCGGTGGGAACACGGCCGTGCCCTGAATGTCGTTCGCATGGCTGAGGCGTCCAACCTCTTGCTCATCCTCGTGCTTCAGACCACTGCCCAAGCGCGACTCATCGACGGGCGTCCCGCGCAGTGCGAAGGTGACGTGCACCGAGGAGCCAAGAGCCTCGGCAAGGACGACTTCCGCATGCAGCGTCGATAGTCCCTCGCGGTAGTCGGGGTGGATGTCCTCCGCGCGAACCCCGGCGATGACCTCCCGGCCATGCATCGCGCGAAGGCTGGGCCGAGTCGCGATGACCTCAGCAGGCAGCCAGATCTCCTGCTCACCAACCGTTAGCCGGCCCGTCTCGCCCTCGAGGGTGAACCGCGCATGGAACAGGGTCATCGGCGGCGTGCCGATGAAGCCCGCAACGAACACGTTCTCGGGATTGTCGTAGAGGTCCTGAGGGGCGGCCACCTGCTGCAATTCACCCAGTCGTAAGACGGCCACGCGATGACCCATCGTCATCGCCTCAACCTGATCGTGCGTGACGTAGAGCGTCGTGACCCCCATCTGGCGCTGCAGTCCGGCGATCTCGGCACGCATCTGGACTCGAAGCTTGGCGTCAAGGTTCGACAGCGGCTCGTCCATGAGGAAGAGCTCGGCGTTACGCACGATCGCGCGCCCCATCGCGACGCGCTGCCGCTGGCCGCCCGAGAGCTGCTTCGGCTTTCGGCCCAGCATCGTCGTGAGATCAAGAAGCTTCGCCGCCCGCGCGACTTTATCCTTGATTGTGCCCTTCGGCTCGTGTCGCAAGGCCAGTCCGAACCCGATGTTCTCGCCCACTGTCATATGCGGGTAGAGCGCGTAGCTCTGGAACACCATGGCGATGTTTCGATCACGAGGACCGATGTCGTTGACCACCTTGCCACCGATGCTGACGGTGCCATCGGTGATGTCCTCCAGGCCGGCAACCATGCGCAGTGCCGTAGTCTTACCGCAGCCGGATGGCCCAACGAGCACGAGGAACTCACCGTCCTCGACATCGAGACTGAGGTCCTTCACAGCGTGGAAGCCGTTGTCGTAGACCTTGTCGACTTTGTCCAGCACCAGTTCGGCCATGACTACACACCCTCCACTCGCCACACGCCAGCACCTGCTGACGGGATATTGATGACGACCTGCTCGGCGACCTCTTCAGCGCCGAAGCCATGCATGAGGCGCACTCCGCTGCCACCTAGCTCAGCGAGCGACAGGCGCACCGGAGCCGCCTGCTGCCGTGCCACCACGATGAGTACTGATTCCTCCGGATGCTCACGGACGAACGCGATGGTGTCGGTCCCCGCGTGTAGCCATCGCAGACCACCCTCGGCGAGGGCGGAACTGGATCGCCGGATCGTCAACAGTGCCCGGTAGGACTCCAGGGTCGCAATGTCCCACGCCTCACGGTCATGCCAGGGAAACGGAGTTCGAGCGTCCTCCCCCCAGCAGCCCTCGACGCCGATCTCATCGCCGGCGAACACCATGGGAACGCCAGGAAGACCGACGGCGAGCGCAAGGGCAGCCTCCTGCCGCTCGGCCGATCCGACAACGGTCCGTATGCGGGCAGTGTCGTGGCTTCCGAGGATGTTCCAACTGGCCAGTAGGGAGCGCCACGGGATGCGGGCGTGAAATGCACGGATGGACGCGACAGCCTTCTCACCGCTGATGATGGGAACTTGCATGGGCAGCCCGAAAAAGGTGCCGTCGAAATCCGGCGCACGCAGCCAGGACCACACCTGTCGGGTGAAGCCGGCGTAGTTCATCGTCCCGTGCCAGCCGTCCCCCAAGAGATCTCCACTGGCATCGTGGCCGTGCTCGGCAACGAGGAGGAGGTCATTGGCCTCAAGGGCCATCCCAGCACGGACGTCGGCGGCAAACTCATGCGTGACGTCGACAGCACCCATCCGACCGGCCATGTTGGCGACGTCGACGCGCCATCCGTCCAGCGCAACCGGTTCCCGGAGCCATGAACGCACCGGCGCGTCCTCCCCGCGGACAAGTGACTCACGAAGCTGCACGCTGGTGTGGTCAAACTTCGGCAGTGTGGGCACGTTGAACCAGCATTCGTAGCCGTAGTCCAGCGCATCATCGAAGCGGAAGAATTCACGCTCAGGCGCAGCCTGATCCTGCGCGGCAGCGAACCACGGATGGTCCACGCCGCAGTGGTTCAGCGTGATGTCCCCGATAACGCGCACCCCCCGCCCATGGGCGGCAGATGTCAGGCGTATCAGGGCCTCGTCACCGCCCAGAAGCGGATCGACCTCCGCGAAGGTGCTGGCGTCGTATCGATGCGTCGATCCCGCGGGGAAGATCGGAGTGAGATAGACGACGTCAGCACCGAGTTCGGTGATGTGGTCAAGGTGATGGCGCACGCCATCGAGATCGCCACCGAAGAACTCGTACGGGGTAGCCGGGCCGCGACCTTCCACTGGATCCGTCCACGCCCGGGGTACCGCCCACGAAGGCAGTTCGACGCCCGCAGGTGCCACGGCCGGATCCTGAGGATCGCCGTCCGATCGTGCGAAGCGATCCGGGAACACCTGGTAGAAGACGGACCTAAAGGCCCACTCCGGCGGCGCCGGCGTCGCCGACACGATGAAGTCGGTGGCATCGGGCACGTCGTGCTCGACGAGCCCACCCGCCGTGAGCCAGGCGTAGTCGAAGGCTCCCCCCACGAGCAGCCACCGGTACTGCGTGATCACGTTTCGAACGGTCAGTTGGGCGACCCACCAGGTGTCGTGACCTACGGTCTCCTTCAGTTTCGCCATGACCACATGCGGCTCGCCGTCACGGACAGTCCGCAGAGCCACAGCCTCCGGCTGATGATCACGCGAGATTCGCAGCCGCAGCGTCAGCGTCTCGCCCAGAGCCGGAGCCTGGCTGGAGACGTAGGACGGGGAGCCGTCGTGATGGACCCGTGGGTCGATTGTCAGCACTAGCCCTTCACCGATCCGGCTGTGAGGCCACCGACGATGAACTTCTGAAGGAAGAGGAAGAGGATCACGACGGGAATCGCGGCCAGGAGTGCACCTGCGGCAAAGGGACCCCAGTTCTCGGAGTACTCATTCGCGATGAATCCCTGCAGACCGACGGCCAGGGTCTTGGTTTCGGGCGTCTGGATCAGGGCGCTGGCGATGATGAACTCGTTGATCGTCGCGATGAAGCTCAAGAGACCGACGACGGCCAGCACCGGCACAGCCAGCGGCAGGATGATGCCCCAGAAGATCTGCCCATGGGTCGCACCGTCGACCTTGGCGGACTCGTCGATCTCCATCGGGATGGTGTCGAAGAATCCCTTGATGAGCCAGGCGTTGACGCCCATCGCGCCACCGAGATACACCAGGGTCAGCCCGGCGAGAGTGTCGAGGCCGATCGGCGGGAAGACATCGCCGATGTTGACCATGATGATGTAGATCGCGGTCAGACTCAGGAACTGCGGGAACATCTGCACCAGCAGCAGGAACATGATCCCGACCTTGCGGCCCTTGAATCGGAAGCGACTGAAGGCGAAAGCTGCCCCGGCCGCGATCAGCACCGTGAGGACCGCCGCGACCAGCGCAACGATCATCGTGTTGAGATACCAGTTCGCGTACGGCTGGTCAGGGTTGGTGAAGAGAGTCTCGAAGTTCTGGAGTGTCGGCTCAGTCGGAACGACAGAGCCGCTACTGATCGACGGATCGTTCGTGAACGCAGCGCTGATGACCCACAGCACCGGGAACAGTGCCGCAGCGATCGCCACCCAGGCGACTGCGTGACGCCAGCCGAGGGTTCGCAACCACCCGCCGAACGTGCGTCGTCTTGCCTTGGGAACCGGAGGTGAGTCGACGGTCGTCATGAGCGCTCCTCCCGCAGGGCCTTGGATCGGGCGAAGGAGATCGCGGAGATGCTGCCGACGATCAGGAAGATGATGATCGAGATGGCGCTGGCGAGACCGAAGTCATTGCCCTTGCCAGCCGCGAAGGCGATCTTGTAGGTGTAGCTGATCAGGATGTCGGTGGCACCAGCGACAGATGATCCCTCGAGGGCCGGGCCGCCACCGGTCAGCAGGTAGATGTTGTTGAAGTTGTTGAAGTTGAAGGCGAAGGCTGCCACGAGGAGCGGCGTGAGCGCCACGAGCAGCAGCGGCAGGTTGACCAGACGGAACACCTGGAAGTTGCGCGCCCCGTCGATACGAGCAGCCTCCTGCAGTTCGCTCGGGATGGCCTGCAGGGCGCCGGTGGAGACCAGGAACATGTAGGGCACGCCCAGCCAGAGGTTGACGAGCAGCGCGGAGACCTTGGCCCAGAAGGGATCGAACAGCCATGGAATGTTCAGCCCGGTGACGGAGTTGATCGCGCCGAAGTCGTCGTTGAGCAGGCCCGCCCACACGAGGACGGACAAGAAGGCCGGAACGGCGTAGGGGATGATCAGGAACGAGCGATAGATGCGCTGGCCGCGCATACCCGGCCGGTTCAGCGCGATGGCCAGGGTGAGGCCCACGGCGAAGGTCAGGATCACCGTGAGGATTGCGTAGGCGAAGGTCCAAGCGAAAACGTAGGAGAAGGGTCCGGTCACATCCGGGTCCGAGACGATTCGGGCGAAGTTGCTCCAGCCGACCGTCGCTTTCCAGCCGGGCAAGAGCTCGTCATCCGGATTGTCCGGGTTGACGAAGGAGCCCTCACCGTTGTCGACGTAGACGACCCCGGTCTCCACGTTAGTGAAGGTGTCGGTCACCGCGTCGTAGGTCACGATCGGGGTGAGCTCGATCGCCGAGGTGAAGCCCTGCGCAACGATGAACCCGCCGGTAGGACCGGGGATCTTCAGGGCGGAGAGCTGCTCGTCCAGGTCCGGATAGTCAGCCTCCGGCACCGTGGCGTAACCCGTGATACCAGTGACGGTGCCGAACTCGCTGCGCTGGACGTCGCCGGGATTCACCGGGTCAAGGCCCTGATCCGTGCCGATGTACGTGGGGGGCCACCCACCTTCAGGCTCGGTGACCGCGAGATTCATGTCATCGTCGGTGTCTGTCGCGGTATCCGTAGCCGCCGCTGCGTCGCCGGACGCTGGCTCGTCAGACGTGCCGTCGAACTCAAAGACCTCGGGTTCATCCCCGCCGAACTCGGTCTGCACCTCGGCATCCCCGCCGAACTCGGTCTGCACCTCGGCATCCCCGCCGAACTCGGTCTGCACGTCGCCGGTGTCGGAGCCGTCTGCCGGGATCATCTCGTCCACGAACGGCTCAGCAGGAATCTCCGTGAGGGCTACGACTAGCCCCTCGGACTCCGTGTAGAGGGGGAGCATCTCGTAGAGAGGGGCTCCATCGGCCTCGGCGACGCTGTCCGTAGTGATGGTCGCGATTGCCTCCTCTTTGGTTCCGATGTGGCCCGTGGAGTAGTTCGTGAACGCGATGGAGACGGTGTAGAGGATCGGGATGATCTGGAAGATCAGGAGCAGGACCGCTCCGATGATCACGTATTTACCCGGGATGAATCGTCGACCGAGGAGGAAGAAGTCCAGGCCCACGGTGCACAGGACGAGAACGCCGAGCATGAGGTAGGCACCGTTGGCCAGTAGTGCGGGGATGGCCCAAATGGCCGCGCCGTTTATCAACCCGAGGAACAGGATCTTGATAATCAAAGCGGGAGTTCCCCCGAAGTGGGAGATGAGCGTCTGCACGGGCACTCCAGGAGAGGGCGCGGGGCCGGAAGGGAGCCGTGAGGGGCAAGAACCAGTGGCTCCTGCCCCTCACGGATGGAGCAGATCAGCCGGCGGCGATGGCCTTCTTCACCGTCGACTGGGCTTGAGCGAACGACTTCTGGGCAGGCATAGCGCCCTTGCCCTTGGTCGAGTTCACCCAGGCGCCACCGAGGGCGCCCCACACGGACGCCATCTGCGGCACGTTCGGCATCGGCACGCCGCCAACGCCCGCGGCCGAGAAGGCCTTGAGCACCGGCTCGGAGACCCTCTTCTGGGCGACCAGGTTCGCGGGGGTTCGGCCATCGGCCGCAGCCAGCTTCGCCTGGTAGTTGGCGCCCGCCATGAACTGCGTCACGAGGGCGTTCGCACCGGTCTGGACACCGTGCTCAGCGGCGTACTTGGTAACCATCGCACCCTGGGCGCCCAGGAACGGCACCGGCTTGATGCCCGCGACGATCGGAGGCACCGCCGTGACGCGGTACTTGAACGGCAGAGCCTTGATGGCCTCGAGCTCCCACGGTCCGGTAATCCAGAAGGGGGACTTGCCGGAGGTGAAGGCGTCCTTCGCAATGCCGTAGTCGACCTTGGAGTTGATCAGCCCGTTGGCGTTCCAGGTGTTGATGAGGGCCTGGTTCTGGCGGAAGGTCTTGCTGTTCAGACCGACGTCCTTGACGTTGACCGAGCCGGACTTGTTGGTGCCGAAGACGTAGCCACCGAGGCCGCTGAACAGCGGGTACATGTGGTAGGCGTCGCCGTTGGCACCCTGCGGAACGGCGAAGGGCACAGTGACCTTGCCCTTCTTCTTCAGGCTCAGGGCGATGGTCTCAAGATCGTTCCAAGTCTTCGGCTGCTTGGGCACGAGCTTGGCGTTCGTGATCATCGCAACATTCTCGATCTGCGTCGGGATGCCGTAGATGCCGGTGCCGTACCTGAACCCGGAGAGAGCGTACGGCGACAGGGCCTTGATGGTGGCCTTGGGCACGTTCAGCTTGACGATAAGGCCGTTCGCCGCGAGAGCGCCAGTCCAGTCGTGCGCACCCGTGATGACGTCGGGGGCCGATGCCTCCGAGACAGTGGTGAGATCATCGCGAATCTTGCCGAAGTCCTTGGGAACCAGATTGATCTTGTAACCAGCGTAGGTTCCGCTGGAGAACACATCGCGGTAGTTGTCGATGCGCTTTTGGTCAACCCAGACGGTGATGGTGTTGTTGGCAGCGTTCGCCGCGGGTGCAGCGAGCAGCGAGCCGAACGCGACGGCTGCGACGACGGGCGCCGAGACGATCGCGCGCACGGTTCTGCGCATGGATAATCCTTTCTCCTTGGCCTTATGGCCACTCAGTTGGCCGCTCAGGGACGGATGCCCCCGCGAAGGTATCCGGAGGCTACGCCGACCTGACAAGCCGTGTAATCGTTTGCAAAAAGTCGGTGGAATTCGTTACCAAACCGTGATCAAGGTCGTCTGGGTATCCGATTCCCCCTGAAACGCGTTGCATGACGACTCGGATTTCATCGGTGTTCTCTCGCTGTTCGCGTCCACGATCGTCCCTGCAGATGTGGCGGCCGAGGCGGGGATTCCAGAACTCACCCTTCGATTACTCCTACTGATCCAGCCAACCGTTCTCGTCGTCGGCGCGGTCATAGGAGGTGTCACACTCGCCGCCATCAACTGGATCACCATCCAGAAGCGCAATCCACACCCGTCGAACACCCAGTTCACAACTGCTTGTTGACCCTTGGCCGCATTGCGTTTACATTTGTAAACATGAACCGTGGACGGGCAAATCGATTGGTCCTTCGCCGAGGCCCACATGTGGAGCCGTCATCGGGTATTGGTGCAGTGGGCACGAGAGGCGTTACACGATTCGCGGGGCCTGATCCTCGATCCCGATCCCGCAGGCCGAAGTGGCTCGTCAGTTCGGCTCATCGGCTATTCGCAGAAGGCGAACTGTGTTCTCGCGGTCATCGTGGTGCGTTATCGGGACAAGATGTTCGCAGCGTCTGCCTGGAAGGCCAACCGAGAACAGACTCGCATGTACCAGGAGGGAGTTCGCGACCATGACTGAGAAGGTTCCCCAAGAAGTGATGGAAGAGATCCTCTGGTACCAGGAGAACTCCGATCGACTAGCAACCGACGCCTCAGGCTCATCCCATGGAGGTCGGACCCCGGTTGAAACGACCACGATCTCCTTCCGTCTTCCCAAGGAAGAGGCCGAACGGATCACCCGGATCGCTGAGGAGCGCGGATGGAGCGTCTCTGTGCTCATCCGGACCTGGATCCAACAGGGGCGGTCCGTCGAAGTGCCCTCGGACGTACGCGAAGCCCTGAAGGAATTCGAATCGTCCTACACGAAGTTGCGACGGGCCATCACGTCGATCCAGTGAAGGTTACTGAACTGAATCCGCTTCACCAGGCCACACTGACGCAACCGCTGGAACGCGTCACGAGTAAACAGTGATGACCATTCGCGCTGACTTCTTGCCAGCCTTGAGCTTGAGAACGCACTTGCCCGTGCCGACGATCGCCACTCCCGATCCATCCTTCTTGCACGCCTTGCCTTTCCTCACCTTGACGCGCGCTTTGGCTGGAAGTCCAGCAAGTTCGGCGAACGACGATGCCGGGTACGTCACTCCGGTCGCGAAATTCGCAGGAACACCGTCTCTGTCACTGCCCGGCACGTCCACCCACGAGGTTCCCCCGGTCACAGACGTATCGACACCATTGGCAGCCAGCCAGTCCAGATAGCTAGTTGTTCGCACATACAAGCCCGGATATCCAGCGTCGGCGCACCCGAATCCGGTGCTAGCGATGCCTGCCAGCAACGGTTCACCATTGACGTAGACCGTCAGCGGCCCACCGCTGTCTCCTTCGCACGCATCCACGCCACCAGCCAAGATTCCGGCGCACACCTGATCAGAAGGCAAGTACAGGGCGCCGTACGAACCACACGTCGCGTCCGACGGAGCGGAGAGGATCTCCACCGTGGCGGACTGCAATGCGTCCGATGCCACGAGTACGGCTGGATCTGTCTCACCCCACCCGGTCACCGTCGCGGTGGTTCCGAGAGCCGGCCAGGATGCGGCGTCTTGGTCGGATGGAAGGCCGATCGTCGTGGCTCCCAGGCGTGCTGGAACCGGTGTCGAAAGCTTCACAAGCGCGATGTCGTTGGCGTATGTAGTCGCATCGAATCCAGGGTGACTCGTAATCGACTCCAGCGCCAACTGTGAGGCGTTCGATCGTTCGGAGACGTTGGTGATTCCCGCCCACGCTTCCACCTCGCCGAGCGAACGATCAACAAAGCAGTGGGCAGCCGAGACGATCTGATTCGGGGAGACGAGGGAACCTCCGCACACGACGGATCCATCGATGATGAAGAGCACCTGCCAGGGGACGTCACTCACGGACACGTCCGCGCCGCCGACAACCTGCGGCTGGAGCGCCGGCGAAGCCGCCTGGGCGCCTGAGACGCTCGAGAACGCAATTCCTACCGTCGCGATCAAACCGACAAGACGTCGGCAAATGCGCCCTCGCACATGCACTCCTTTGGACAAAAAGCCGAACATGGGATTCCTGTCGCTTAGACAGGTCGATTAGTATGCCACCGTTTCAGGGGAACATCAGCCCACAGTCAGCCGTCGGAAGATGACCGTCTGAAGGCCAACTGCGAACATCACACCGGAGGAAGAGTGTCCGCTCTCGGTCGCCGTCTGGCAGCCATCACAAGCATCGTCGCCATCGCGGCCGCAGGCCTGATCACCGCACCCACAGCTCAAGCCGCCACCGTGTCGGTCGGTCCCATCAATTGTTCGACCGACAACTCGCAGACGATCACGGTACCGAGTGCGCTCGGCACAGGAGACTCACTGTCTATTTCGTACGTCAATTGCAATCAATACGACCTGACATGGGGCTCGGGCGTCCTCGCGGCAAGCGGATTCACAGCTGACAGTGATGACGGCACAACGGTTACCTTCCGTGAACGTGGCAACAATTCGGAAACCCGCCTGCTGACTGGTTTCGATGGGAGCGTCGGCGCCGGCGGCACCTTGATCACGCTGTCCAAGTCGAGCGGCAAGACGTTCACCATCACGCAAGCATCAGTCGCTTGGACAGCCAAGTCACCACCTGACGGCACCATCGGGTCCTCCTACAACTACCAGTTCACGGCCGCGAGCGGTGGTACGTATTCGGTCAGCGCCGGCTCGATTCCCACAGGTCTATCGCTCTCGAGTTCGGGCCTCTTGAGCGGCACACCGACCCAGCCCGGCGACTACACCTTCACCGTCGCAAGCACGTTGGAAACTGAGGACACAGGAAGCCTGCAGGTCACGATTGCTGCTTCCGAGATCGACAAGGTCACGATCTGCCATCGGACTCGAGCCACAACCAATCCATACGTCCTCATCACCGTGTCCATCAACTCCGTGATCGGCAGCGGCGGACGTAACGGACACGGCGATCACAACACCACTC
>Ga0181594_10001421_pt1 | contig 22270 bp, 26 predicted proteins | sample 071ome_18_FD_145603 | JGI IMG/M metagenome (GOLD analysis project Ga0181594, IMG submission 145603) | Coastal salt marsh microbial communities from the Groves Creek Marsh, Skidaway Island, Georgia - 071413BT metaG (spades assembly) | ecosystem: Environmental > Aquatic > Marine > Intertidal zone... | reverse complement strand
TCGTGAGTGATAAATTGATCAATGCGGAGCGCCGGCGGCTCTTGCGCGCAATCCAGCGATTGAGCGCGGCCGGCATAGCGGCCGCGAATCCAAAATCAAGAGCCACGTTCCAGGCGGCTCTTGCGCTTTTTGATCAACAGTTCCAGGCAATCGATCAATCACTCCGGCGCGCGTTGTTGCTATCTGCTAGTTTGCAGATCCGACAAGCCAAACGCGCAGCGATCGGAAAATTAGCCGCGCAAGCCGGCATTGAATTGTATTCCGGCGCGGCGTCAACAGCGCGCGGATTGGCTGGAGCGCTTGCTACCGAGTTGGACGATCTTGTGTTTCCGCTCCAAGGAATCCAGGATCGCGCGCGGATCCAATTCCGCGCCGCGCTTGCGGAAAGTATCACAAGCGCGGCTCCAACAAAGCAGATCGCAAAATCCATTCAAAGATCGTTAGCGCTTCCAGCCGCGCAAGCCAAAACGTTATTGACAACCGCCATAAGCGCGATCCCTAGTGAGATCAACACGACGATCGCGGAACAGCTGGAGCAACGCGGAGAGCAAATCTATTTGGTTCACACCGGGCCGGCTCCGCTCCGCGAGTTTTGCGATCGTTGTTATAAAAAAGCTTTCACGCTGGAACAGGTCAACAGCCTAGTGAATGGACAAGGGATTTCTGTCCGTCAATATGTGGGCGGCTACAATTGCCGGCATACTTGGAGAGCAATCCCGGCCGGCATGGTCCGACGTTTTGGATTTCCGATCGCTTCGGATGAGTTTGTTTCATCGATTGTTTCAGAATTTTCCTAGTGATCTTGACGATCCGATCTTTTTTTTGTATCTTCTATCTAGCAAATCCACAAAAGGATCTGACATGTCAATCACTTACTCTCTCGAATTCCAAACCGTTCCAGATAAAGAAACGTTTGAAACAATGGCGTTGCAACTTGCAACAACATATCTTACAAGCGTAAATGAGCGCTTGGATCAAGGCATTGGATCAAACGGTCAACAAATGCCGGCTTATTCCGCCGGATACAAAAGGCGCAAGCGCAAATTTGGACGCCAAACCAGAGTAAGAGATCTTAGTTTGACCAACCAAACACGCTCCGCGTTCCAACTGGTAAAACAGGAAATTTTTGACACTGGGTTTATCGTAACCTTTGGGTTTATTACGGAGCGCGCGCGGCGATTGGCGCAGTATAATCAGTTGATTTCTCCGTTTGTGGGTTTTGCGCCTTACGATGTACAAAACATTCAAGCGGCTTTGGATGAATTCGTTTCCAGGAAGGGCAAAAAATGAAATTTCAAACATTCTACAATACCGATGAATCTGCCGGATCCGGCGGCTCCGTAGCGTCAAGCGCGGATGAGGTCAAGATCGATAAGCCGGAATTTGTATCACCGGATTTTGTCAAATCGCTGCAAGCGGCGATTGTTGAAGGCTTTGAAGGCGCAAAAAAGCAAGAGCAACCAAAGCAAGAGCAACCAAAGCAAGAGCAACCAAAGCAAGAGCAACCCAAGCAAGAACTGGAGCCTAACGACAAGATCCAAAGCGCTCCAGCGTTCCAAAAATTGAGCGCTCGATTTGAGGCGGCTAACACTCAGCTGGAAGCAAGCAACAATATTTTTCTGTCAACGCTCCCGGCAGAAGTTCAAGAGCAGATCCAAAGCGCGGCCGGCTCCGATCCTGTTGAGATTGCAAAAGGGATCCGCCTCGCTTTTGTGATGATGCAAAAATTTCGATCCGGTCAAACCAACCAAACGCTTTCAAGTCAAACTCCAAACGTTAGCCGCGCAAAGCAGAGCGGAAACAAGCAAGCAACTTCTTTGAGTGACTCGATCGCTCTTGCAAAACAACGCGCCAAACAAACGATTTAGCGCATAATCTGGAGATCTGAAAATGGCAATTACCAGTATTACAAACCTTGCTCCGATCATCAATGAAGCCTATGGACAACGGAGCGTAGAAAATATCATTGCTCCCGGTTTTGTAGGCGATATGCTTGATCCTAATTCCTTGCTTGGCTATATGAAAGCTAAGGGTTTGGTGAAAGTGGAGAATGAAGGGCAACACGCCGCAAAACGCACAATTCACTACGGAGGCGGAACCGCGGCCGCGTTCGGAGTAGGCGATCCAATCCCAAGCGCCGCGCAAGAGCAACGCGAAGAGGCAACATGGAATTGGAAGCGCTATTGGATCTCTGTTGAGGTTGATCGCCTTGCACTCAACGCGATCCAAGGCGCGGCAACGATCGATAATATCATTGATCTTATGATGAACGAGATCGATGCAAAAACAAAGCAATTGCTTTCATTGATCGAGCAACATATTTGGGCTGGAACCGGCGGCAACGAACTGGAAGGATTGAGCGTTGCAGTTGATGACGCCGGAACCTACGCCGGTTTGGATCGCACAACTCGCACATGGTGGCGAGCGGTTGACGTTGATCGCGGCGGAGCGGACATCAACATTACCTCCGATCTTCGATTGGTTCGTGAAACACTGAAAAACAGAACCGCGCCGATCGATCTCTGTGTTGCTTCTCCAACCCAAGTAAACAAGTACAAAGCAGCGCTGACAGCCGGCGGAACGGGTCAAATCCAATATGATACGGAGCGCGTTGGGGATTCAGAGATCCGCGTTTTGCGCTTTGACGGATTGCCCATTCTGGAAGTTCCAGGTTTTACTAACACAACATGGAATTTCTTGAGCACATCCCAAATGAAACTCAAGTTTCTTTCTCAAAAAGATGTGCTTGCTCGTGAGGGCGCAAACGCGATCGGCTCGCAAGCGACGACCGCGCACGGAATGCCGGTTGCGTTTGTTCCGCACCCGGCCGGCGCGGATGCCTATCTGGGAACATTGGTTGCCTACGTTGGATTTTGCGTAGAAGATCCCAACAAAACCGGCCGCGCTTCCAATTTGGGAACTTGATCTTTATTGCTTCCGCGGCTCCAGCTGGAGCCGCGCGTTGTTGTCCTATCTTTTGAGTTTATTACTACCTATCGAGGATAAAATATTATGGGCGCAGTTTCCGCAAATTCAAGCTTTACTCCCGGTCAAGACTCACCACTTTTCAACACACCGGCCCTTGTTGGTCGTTTTACCGGCGGAACTTACGCCACCGGCGGCCAAACTTGCGACTTTCAAACCGCGCATAGTTTGACGAGCGCTCCAACGATCGTGGAAGGTTTTTGCAGATCTTTGAACGGATCGCACGTTGGGGAATGGGATTCCGGCGCAAGCAAATGGATCCTTTACGTTGCATCAACCGGCGCGGAAGTGGCGAACGCTACCAATCTCAGCGCGGTTGAGTTTATTTATACCGCCTATCGTTCAATGTAACCAACTAACCAACAATAAGGGCAAAATATGAGATCTCCAGCATTGGATCAGAATAAGTTTGGGGCATATATCACGCCTCCGGCCGGCGGAGCCGCGCGCGAAGTTTGGCGCGCTCGCGTGAAAGAACTTTGTAAAGATATTACATTGACGGAACTGTTTTCGCTACCGATCGGACCGCGCCAAAAGTATATTGAGATTTTGACGCAAACCCGATCGGAAAGCGAAGGATTTGTAATCAAATCAACAGCTGGAGATCTCAGTTGTCGAGTAAAGCAAACCGGCGATCCTATCGTATTGACCGAAGAACCGCGCAAGGTCTCCATTTCGGAGGGCTTGCAGATCTTTGGGAAATTCGGCTTGTATCTGGAAAATGAAATGGAGTCCAGTTTTAGAGCCGGCGCGGTTGTAGAGGTTTTGCCAACGCACAAGATCCAACAAGAAACCGCCGCGGCGAAATTGGCGCGCGCGGAACAAATGCTTATCCAGGCTCAAGCCATGTTCAAAGAAGCCAAAGAACAAGCTCAAGAGCAAGCCGAAAAAAGCGCGGCTCCAGCAAAGAAAAATCCAACTATTGATCGGAAGCGCAAAGGATGAGGATCGGGCGTCAAACTGTGCGAAATGGATCGTTTGATCGCGTTGAATTCGTGTTGATTGACGATCAAACGTTTGAGCCGATCGCGGTTCAAGCCACGTCAACGGCGCGCGTTTTGGATCGCGGCGGATCGGAGATCTTGGCTTCTCGGTTGATTTCTTCGGTAGAAGACACCGGCCGCGCGGTATACGTTCCAAGCGCGGCTTGGAGCCTTGAGATCGAAGATGGTTATTCGGTTGAATGGACGTTAATCGACGGCTCCGCCAATCAATACCGGCGCAAAACGTTTTTTGAGTGTGTGATCCGCGCGTTTGATTCACAGGTTTTAGATAGCGATATAAACGCCGAAGATCCGATCGCGCAAACTCGTTTTTCTTCGGGTGTTTCGACGTTTGCAGGCTGGAGGCGATCGGCTTGGAGAGATATTAACCTTTATATTTCAAGAGCGATCGGTCAAGATCCTGGAACCGTATTTCACCCGGATGAATTGCGCGGCTGTCATATCGCCTATACGTTGCGCGATTTTTATCGATCGAATGGATCTTTCGACGCTGGAGATGAGGAGCGCGCGGCCTTTTACGAACGAAAAGGAACGGCGCTTCTCCAGCAAGTTTTGCAATCCGTATCAATTGATACGGATGAGACCGACACGATCAACCAAGAAACGGAGCCTATGAATCGCGCAACGCGTTGGAGAATTTGATAGTGAGTTTTGCCGGAGCAATAAACGATTTAAGAGCCGCGCTTGTATCAGCTGGATTAATTGAAGCGCCAACGGCGGATCTTTCTTTGGCGCAAACCGGACGACACACGATCAATGATCGGTTTGCGCTTCAAACAATTTCCAGCGGACTACCGATCCGTCAAGCCTGGATTGATCAACGTGGCAAGCGCGCGCTTATCAACGTTCAAGTTGGAGTATTGGTTGAAAACCACGATCGCAACGCGGCCTTTGTTGCAATCACGGAAAATTTGGAAAAAATTCTAGACACCTTGATCGGCTTTACTTCAAGCAACGTTTTGACAGTGCAACGCAACGGAAATCCGCCGATCGCTCCAGTGCAAGACGATCGAATCATCGGAACGTTTCCAATCGAAATCAGATATACCAAATAGAAGGATCCAATCATGGCAAACCGGCCGCAAAAGGTTGAAAGGCTCCAAGCGCAAAAACACGCGGAGCAAGAGAGCGAATCAACGCAACCGCCAAACGAAACGAACGAACAACCAAAACAAGAGGCGGACTCCGCCGCGCAATCTGAAACGCTAGAGGAGTAAAAAACAATGCCGGGATCCTTCAAACATGCGAATATTGGTCAACTGTGTTTTTGTCCGGAAATGGTGCAAGACTCGCCGATCTGGAAACTGCAAGTCAACGGCGGAACAACATCCCCCCCAACACTAACGGCCGCTATGGGATCCGCAATTGCGAATCACTACAACGGAAACATTGATACAACCGCCAATAATGATGATTGGTACAATGGATTATTTGCCTATTGCAAGAGCGGATCAAACGCCGGTCAAATCCGCAAGATTACAGACTACGCTTGCGCTACCGGCGCGGCTCCGCAAACTGCAACCTTCACACTGACAAACGCGGCTCCAGGCGAAACGGTAGATCTCGCAAACGCGATCGGAGCAACCGAAACATGGTATTTTTTCGCCGCGCTCCCGGCTTCCAACGTTTCCCCAACGCTGGAAGTCGAAAAGATCCAACGCGAATATGAAACGCTCACCTTTGATCCGCCTCCGTTTGTAGCCGGCTTGATGAACAGCGGAGTATCATTTGATTGTGAGATCGCAGGGCTGGAGCAACCGCGCAACGCTGCAACCGGATCCGGCTCCGTAGATCCCGATCGTTGGGGACACTTATTACAGGGACTAGGGTCGCGCGTTGTTGGAGCCGGATCAACTGTAGTGAACCCTTCAAGCGGATCAAACTCTGTAAGCAAGGTTTACCTTACATCAACAGCTGGCTTCACTTCCGATCGGATACCAAGCGCCGGCAAATCCAACATGATTATGTTTCAGGATACTGGAGCGCTTTATCGTGGCTCTAATAACGATGAAATCCGCCGCGTTGTTTCCGTTGGAACGGACGCCGGCGGATCATTCGTAACAGTTGCGCCAAACCTTTCTAGCACTCCGATCGCCACAAAAGAAGCTTACGCTGGAGAATGTTTTATCCCGGCGGAACTCAATCATATTGCTATGACGTTTTTGTATCTGAAAGATGATCAAATTTTTGAAATGCCGGGTTGCTTGATCTCCGTTTCAGGATCCTGGAACTATGGCCAGTTGATCACACTTTCAATCGATAGCGCCGGATCTTCCTGGTATGTTTATGACAACGATAGTTGGGATAACGTCCAAAGCTCCAACGCTCCGATCCCTGTGTTGGAAGGCTCCGCGTTTTTCAACGAAAGTTTGAGCGCGGATCCAGCGATCGCCGGTTTGCCTATGACGGAATTCGGATTTGATTATGCAGTGGAACGCACGATCCAAAAAGTAACAACCGGCCAAACTATGAAGATCAACAACCGAACTCCGGTTATGAATTTGAAGTTTGCGGACGCGGACGCAAACCTGAAACAAAGCACAAGCGCCTTTAGTGAACTGCAAGGCTCCAAAGGCTATCTAATCGCACAAGGCGGAGTTTCCGCCGGATCCGCGGTTGCGTTGCTCGCGTTTGGGCAGATTGAATCCATGCCGATTACGGAGCAAGATGGGATCATGTATTGGGATGCGAGCCTGAAACACGTTGACGGCGATATGCAATCCAATCCATACAAGATGCTAATTTATCGGTTCTAATTCTAACCAGTTGCGCGCGCTTGGTGATCTCCGTTTTGTGTTGCACACTTTTTTGATCCAAGCGCGCGCTTTTTTTCTAAGGGCAAAAAACCAAACATGTCAAAGCTTACTATTGAAAAATTTGAAGGCGGAACGATCACGCTTCGATCGCGCTTTGATGACTCGATCGACTGGGAAGCAAGCGAGGCGGAGCCGGCGGATCTTGTAGGCGAATCATACGATCAAGGTGTCAATAAAATCGTATACAAACCCGGCGCAATTCCGATCGGTTTCAACTGTAGGTTTCCAACGCGAAAAGATCAAGCGATTGCGCGCCGGCTCGCTGGAGTGGATATCGGATCCGTAGAAAAAGACGGATCTTCAAAATTGGGATATGTGAGTGACACTGGGATTGAGGATTTGGGCGATCTTTTTGTTACAGCTGAGATAGCGATCGCAACCGCGCGCGTTTGCCTGGAAAATGTTGAGCATTGGGACGATTGGCCGGCGGAAAGCGGATCGATGGAGATCGGAGTGACACACGAAAAGGGACCGGCCGGATCTATTGTTTTGAAGGATCATATTTTGCCGGCCGAAGTCTTGAGCGATCTAGGTATGTATTTATGGATCGGATCTAAAGTGAGTGATACCGAAAAAAAGGGATCCGCGTCGCTGCCTTCTGGAAACTAGACAGTGAAAAGCGCGGATATAAGAACAATTGCGAAGTCTGCCAAGTAGATCAACAGTCAAGAGAAAAGTGGGGTTGCACTGGAGAAATCAAACCGGATCTTTTTGGGCACGTTCGGAAATATCAGATCGGCGGAGAGGTTTTCTTTGGTTGTCCGCTTCGCTTTTTGCATGATCCGGCCGTGTCCTATGCGTTGCGTCTTTATCCAAGTTTTGAGCGGAGCGGAGCCGGTCCGAACGGTCCGCTTGCAAACGAAACGGCGTATTATCGCAATATAATGGAAATGATTGATCAAGAATTAGCAGAAGCGCGAAGCGCGGCTTTTGAGGATTCAAGCGAGCGGTTAAAAAATGGCAAAACTAAAACTTGAAGGCGAGTTACAAATTGACTCCAGCAAGGCGCTTGAGCAAACCGAAAAGCAGGGAAAGAAAGCGTTTCGCACAATCGAGAAAGAAGCCAAAGAAACTAAGGATCAAATCGAGAAGACCGGAGAAGCCGGAAAAAAAGCCGGCTCCAAGATAAAAGATAGTTTCAAGGCCGGCGCGGTTGCGCTTGGAAAGATTGGAATAGGGGTTGCAGCCGGCGCGGTTGCGTTTAAGGCGCTCCAAGCGATCGCCGCGCAAGTAAACACTCAGTTTGATACGATGGCAAGCGCGAAACTGTTTGGAGTAACGTTGCAAGATGCCGATCGCTTGCAAGGTGTTTTGTCCGATGTCAAAACGCGGTTTGAGGCGCTGAGTTTGGCGGTTGAAGGATCTCAACTTGGCTTATCTCAGGATGAAATAAAACGCTTTGCACACCTTGTCAACGTCTTAGCGGCCGTGACGGGACAAAGCAAGGCAAACCTGGAAGCGCGATTAAAAACCGGTCAAATCACGGATCGAGAACTTGGAGCGCTTTCCAAGATAACCGGTCAAATCAAAACGCAAGCCGGCCTTCAAAACCAGATCTTAGCGGCGCAAGCGAGGCAAGGCGGAGCAAGTCTTGACACCGGGCAGAGGATCCAAGCGTTGCTTGCCTTTACTCAAGCGAGCGCAAAAATGGAGGCGCAGTTAGGATCGTTAGGAAAAGCAAATCCGTTTGACGAAATCGCAAAAAGCGTTCGATCAACAGCTGAGAACATGGTTAAAGATTTGACTCCAGCGCTCCGCAAAATTGCGGATGGATTTAAATTGATCGGTCCGGCCGTATCAACCGCGCTAAAGAAAATGATCAATTTTGTTGATTTGGCAGGTAAGGGGTGGGCTTTGCTATACCTCAGGATCACGAAAGGAAAAAAAGCAATTGAGGCGGTTAAGCTTCTAAATCGCCAATTGGCACAACAAACGGCGCTCCGAAAACAGATCTTGAAGCAACAAGACGCGGCGCGCCGCAAAACGGATGCAACGCTAACCCCAGAGCAAAAGCGCCGGCAGGCTATCATTGACCAATTACGAAAAGAAGCGCAACAAGAGGAACTATCAAGAGCCGCGCAAGCGCGCGCCTTGCTCCGCAATTTTGAACGCTCCGCGCTTGCTGCAATTTCGCGCACTGGAGCGCGCGGTGTAGGCGCTCTTGTTGCTGGAATGAGTCAAACGCTTGAGTTAGTAAAACAGTTTCAAGCGCAGTTAGGACCGGCGTTTCTAACTGCAACAAGCCAAACCGCGCGCAAAGCGCAAGCACTGGTCAAGCTATCCCTGCAAGCCGGCTCCGCTGGAGTTGAAAAGCTAATCACCGGAGAAAAACAGCGTACAAACCAACTCCGCGCACAATTAAGCCTCAGTAAATCTTTTTCATTGGAGCAAGCCGCGCAAAACCAACTTTTGAACCAACGAAAAAGCATAGAACAAGCAAGAAAGGCGATCGCGCAAGCGCTCAATATTCTCCGCGTATCGGATCAATCGTTAGCGGATAAAATGGAAACTACGCTTAACCGTACGGTCAAGAAACTAAACGAAGAAGCCGCGGTACAAAACAAGCTAAGTTTGATCCAAGTTAAGCGCGCCAAACTGCAAGAGCGCGGCGTTGCACAGCTGAAAAATGAAAAATTGCGCGCCGGAGCCGCGTTGCGATTGTTGAAAATCCGGCGCGAAATATCGGATATTGAGAGTAAAACAAACCAGGATGTTAAGGCCGCGCAAGCCGCTACGGAGCAAATATCAGTAATTGCTTTAGAAGTCCGCGATCTGCAAAACGCTGAAAAGAATTTGGCGCAAGCGCTCAAAGATAAACTGTTTTTGAATTCTGCTGATATTGCTTTGAAGAAAGATGAACTTGCAACGTTGCGAGTGATTATCAAAGCAAGACAGGATGAAATCAAATTGATCCATTTGCGATCCGGCGCAATCATCCGCGCGCAACGGCGATCAAGGCAAGAAGAAACCGCGCGCAAGCTGCTAGAAATTCAGCAGCAAGCCAACAAAGAGCGTGAAAAAACGTTATCGATGCGGATCACAGCCGGAGCCGGCGCGTTTGGGATCTCTCCAGAGGATCAAACCATTGCAAGGTTCGCGCAAGAGATCCAAACGCGGCGTCAAGAGATCCAAAAATTGAACCTGGAACGCTCGCAATTGGAATCCAAATTGCTACGCGATCAATTTACTTCAACCGAAGCGCGAAAAGCCGCGCAAGCGCAAAAATTATTACTCAAGACGCAAATCGAGCAACGCAAACAACAGATCGATCTAATACATAAGCAACGCGAAGCGGAACTTGAAGCGCTTACAACGATCGGCGCTTTGAGCCGATCGATCTATAACGAGAGTTTGCAATTTTCAACCCGGTTTGCTGGAGCGCTCAAAAGCGCAATCGAAAGCGCAGTATCCGGGATTGGGAACCTGTTTGCTGGAGTGTTTGAGGGGTTGGTATCTGGAGCGGATGATCTGGGAACGACGATCGCGCGCGGTTTTCTGGATTTGCTAGCCGGGATTAGCGCGCAATTGGGATCGTTCTTACTGTTGGCAGGGACCGGCTTAACCGCGGCTTTAGTTCCTAGCGGAGCCGGCGCGGTTGCAGCCGGTTTGGGCTTGCTCGCGTTGTCGGGAATCTTGAAGGGCGCTAGCTCGCTTTTGAGCGCTCCAGCAACGCCAACCGGCGCGGCTCCAACTCCAAGCGTATCAACGCCGGATCGCGGATTGCCGGGACCGGATCGGATCGATCGCGCTCCAAGAGAAACCTTTATAGCGGTCATTTCGCCGGATTGGAACGGAACGCAAGAGCAACAAGCGCGGCGGTTTTTCGATTGGATGCAACGAAATGGACGTCTAACACGCTCCGCGTTTGGGGGTAGATCATGAGTACCTATGCGATCCCGGCGTTTAGTGGAAAGATAACGGTTTCCAGCGCAAACAATAAGATCGATTGGCGAGAAGACAACGGCGGCGGACCGTTCGATTTATCGGCTACCGTTCCAGCTGGAGAATATTGGATTTCGGATCTTTCAATCGCAATAGCCGCGGCTATGTCCACTGTATCCGCTTCAAGTGGCGATAATTTGACCTATACAGGGCAATTTGATCAATCAAGTTGCACTGTGTTATTGGAAGTTTCGGCCGGCGGATTCTATCCGAAGCTAACAATTGCGGAAACATCCAAAATATTGACCGGCGGAGATCAAGACACGGAAAGCAACACTTTGACAGCTGGATTCTATGGATTGAATCATTTGGGGTTTGAAGTTCAATCAAGCTATCCCTCGCTTGAAGTAGAATTTACTTCTGATTTGATCGCCGCAAACCATTGGATCCCAAGCGAGCCGATCGCAACTGATACAAAATATACATTTGAGCAAAACAACCTTGTTTCCGAAGCGGAAGCGCCGGATGGATCTTCCAATGTGCGTGATTGGCGCGGTTGGAAATTAGACGTGAATGATCCGGAGTTTGGATCATGGGGCGGAAACTGGAGCCGGCGCGATCTAACATTCGAGTTTCAATTGAACGCGGCGCGGCTCCAATGGATCAATTGGTTTTGGGGACCGTACGCAAAAAGCGGCGGAGTGTTTCGATTCTATCCGGATAAATCACAAACCGATTATGACGGGGTTTGTAGGTTAGCGGCGGAAAGTTTGCGCTCCAGTTGGAGAGGCGAGCGCTTGCGCGGTTATGATTACTACTCGCACACTATTACAATGAAACGCGAGGCTTTGTTATGAATTGGGAAATCTCAAACCGATCGGATCCTATGGGTTTGCAGTTGGCGGATCGGCATTACAACCGCCAAAGCCCCGGATCAAAAAACCTTGCTCCCCCTGGAAAAACATTAATCCTGATTCAAGATCACGCATTATGGGTTTCTCTCCAGCAAAAAAACGAATTTATAAAGCATTGTTGGAAAAACGCTTGGATCTGCTCTACATTTCGCAACGAAAGCAATCTTTTAAGTTCAAACCTTATCAAAAGCGCTGTATCAAATACTATAGCATGTTGGGGGAATCCGCCGGAGAATGGATTTATAACCTTTGTGAATCCTAGCAAGGTTAAAAGCAGAAATCCCGGATACTGCTTTATCAAGGCCGGCTGGAAAAAGATCGGATATACAAAAATAAATAGTCTGCTAGTCTTTCAACTTTCAAGGCTAGACTTTCCAAGTCCTATCGACCCAGTTGGAAGGCAATATGATCTATTTCAGGCTTTATCATGAGTGATTCACGCGGCCTAGTGTTGTCAATCGCCGGCGCTCCATTCAGCCTTTCAACGCATACAGGCTTGACCGGCGCGGCTGGATTCGCTCAAAACACGCGCGCGGAGATTATAAACGTTCCAGCCGGCCAAACGCTTTCGATTGATCCGGCTTCCGGCTCGTTCGATGCCGGCGGTTTATCGATACAGTGCCGCGATCTCTCCGCTTTACTCACTCAAAACGTATCAGATCCAACAACACGATTAGCCGCGGAGCAAAGCGCGGTGTCAACTAGTTGGAGCGTAGAGGACACAACCGGTTTTACAGCTGGAGACACGATCCATATTGGATCGGAGGCCGTCTTGATTGGCGGAGTGACTCCAGGCGCTCCCGGCGCTTTCACTGGTTTGACGCGCGGCATTCTTGGAACGGTTGCAACAAGACACGCTCCGAACAAAAAGATTTATGGCTTTTTTCCTAACCTGGAAGGCCGGCGCGTGGTTTGTGAATGGATCGATCTCGTTACTGGAGATCGATTTTTGCGATACGTTGGAGAGATTGAGCGGATCGAATTTACCGGATCGGAGTATTCGATCGCAATTACTAGTGTTTTGGTTGGAGTAAATGATCGCAAAGTTTTGCGCAAACAATACGCGCAAGGTCGGCTCTTGGAAGCGCTCCCGGAAAATGGGATCGTTCCAGATCTATTGATTCAGTGTGACGACAAGAGCCGGATCTTTGTGGACAATTCCAATACTGGACATGACACCGCGCACATATTGATCGGAAATGAGATCATAGAAACGCCGCAAGTTTTCAACCCAGCTGAGATCGCAAACGTAGCAAACACGGTTTCAACGTATCGACTAGAGATTGAATCAACAACGCTTATTCAGCCCGGATTTATGGTTGATTTTATTGACGCAAGCGGCGATTTGGTGCTTGAAGGCGCTTTAATTGTAGCAATTACAAGCGCCACTCCTGCAACCGATTATTACGATTTCAACACAGATGTTAGCGGAGTATCAACGGCGGATCGGCTCGCTGCAAATTACCATTGTTTGATCCCTGCAAGCCGTATCAAACGCGGCTCCAGCGGAACGAAAGCGGAAAAACACGAAGCCGGAGCAACTGTTGACGAAATCCGGATCTTGGAAGGGAATCAAGTTGATATTCTCTTGCGCTTGCTGTTTTCGGATCAAGGCGATTTGTCAAACGGTCCTAGCTCCGGCGCTTATGACTATTATCCGCCGGGTTGGGGATTGGCGCTTGATAGTTCCTTTGTTGACCTTCAAACCCTGCTAGATTTGAAGGCGGAGCGCTCCGATTTTCGCAGGTATCGACAACAAGAAACAATCGAACTCTCCGAAATGTTGCGCCTTATCGGTATCTATTGCAACGCGGCGGTTTTTTGGAAGGAATCCGGCGCGCTAACTGCAACGCTTCGATCTGATTTTTATCCATTGGATCCGGCTGCAACGCCAATCACGGAAAGCAACCGAGACGCAAACACAAACCCAAGCGCAACGCTTGATCGATCCTTGGTTAGAAACTTTTGGGAAGTCAAAACGGACTGGAGCCTAGGACGCGATCGGTTTGAGCACGTTATCACACTAGAAGAAATCGATTCTAGCGATTTGCGCGGACAAATCGCGATTGAAGCGGCGGACGATTACGGATTAATCAAGAGTGTTAGCGAGGCGCAAATTTATACCAGCGCGCGATCGTTTTTGTTGGTTCGTTCCGCTCCGCTTTTGATTGTTTCGGTTTCAATCTTTTTGGATGAAACTTCAAACTTGCGGCCCGGTCAATTGGCGCTCTTGCAGTTGCCGGAGTTACCCGATCTTGCAGGCGGAGCCGGCATTTTTTCCACGTTTGAGATTTTAGAAGTTTCGCCGGTGGATAATGCCGGTCTAGTCGGTCTAACACTAATGGAGCGCCGATCCGATCGAAAGGTTGGATATGTTGCGCCGGCCGCGATCGTTTCATCGGTAGCCGCCGGGATTGTTACGCTTGAGCCGGCCTCAACGTCTCATTTTGCGCCGGCGGCTCCGGCCTTTGAGCCTCCCGGCGGAGCCGGCCAAACTGGAACGGAAGATCTGCATTGGTTTTTGCAAAATGATCCAATCCGCTTTTGGGATGTTTCAACGTTTGGATCGGGAACTGCAACAACGCAAGCGACAACGATAACGGCGATTAACTATGCCGCGCTCCAAATCACGCCGGCCGTTGTCCCGGCGTGGCTTGGAGCCGGCGATTTGATCCGCTTTGATAATTACACGTCAACAGCGGGCGGAGCAACCGGCGCGGAGCGTATCAATTATTTTCTTGCAATTGCGGATGGTACGACGGATCCGCCGGTTTTGGACAATGGAGTTGATAACGATCCTAGTTGGGTTTGGGGGATGTGATGCCTATTCGCGTATTGTGGAAAATTTTGGACGCGGCGATCGTCGATATTGGCGCGTATATCGCGAGTGACGGCGCAAATTATATCAACCCTTTTAAGCGGCTATCCGGAGCCTATAACGCGCTATACGAAACGATCTTTGACGCGGCCGCTCCGGGTCAGGCCGGCGCGCAAACATACGAAGGGCACGATCATGGATTGAGCGGTCCGCCTATTACGCGCGGCGCGGTTTTCTCCCAAGATTGGGGAAACTCCGCGCTCATAAACTTCCAGCCCGGATCTACCAATTGGCAAAATTGGCGTCCGATCGGAACGGACAACGCGCAAGGTTTCGATCGCGCGTTTGTATATGAGGTTTCGCCAAAATTGCCGGCCCCAACTGTGTTGGAAGGATGGATCAACTATAGCGCTTCAAATAGTGATTTTGAGCTTAGGGTATCAGAAGCAAACACGCTAGACACGTTAGCGCAAGATCAGAACGTTTATAAATTGCCGGCGTTGTCGGGATCGGAGTCTAGTCGGTGGCTTTTCTTTTCGTACGTTCCAGCGAATCCAGGCAACGTGAATTATCTTCGATTGTATGCGCGCGCCGGTAACTTTGACGCGAGCAACGCGCCGGTTCTATCGGTCTACTCGATTGTAATTTGTGAAACTCCAGCAACAACACTTCCCAACGATGGAACGATCGCGCTATGAGTTCTTTTTCCTGGTTTTCAGCCTTACAAGAAACGCTTTGGAGCGCTAAAGAGTTTGTGGATTCCGGCGGTTTGTTCCGGCTCCGCGCGTTTGCAAACGCTCTCTATGAAACGTTATTAGACGATATGCCGCGCGGAGCCGCCGCGCGGCAATACAAAGGGCATAATCACGCTCCAGACACAAGCGCCGGAGAGTTTGGCGGAAGGCCGGTTGCGCGCGGAACGCTCCAAGCGGCCGGCGCTTTGGGTCAATCGTGGCTATCTCCAACGATCTCGGTTGCGTCAACTTGGATTCGAGCGGATAACAATTTAGGCTCCGCGCGACCGGGTCAAATGTTTTACGCTCCAGTTTCGCGCGGCATCGTTTCAACGCTACCGATCGCGGCTCCGCCTTACCTGGAAGCTTTGATACATTTGGACTATACCGCGCCGGCCGGATCGCCTTCTTTGGACGTGAGGATCACAAATCTTAGTTATGGAGGCGCAAGCGCGGTTTGCGCCGTGACAGCTGGAGCCGGAAGCGCAAGCGGCCTTTTTACGATTACAAAGATCCCGGCTTTTCAGGGTTGGAACCGATTGAATTTAGAGGTACGCTCTAACCTATCCGGAGTAGGCGGATCACTTACGGTTGATTTGCTGGATTTGATTATACTGGAGCGTCCTTCTGTTTCGGTCCCGGCGTCCGCCGGCTCCGCTTCGTTAGGGGGATAAAATGCCTTTGATTTTGCGCGGGTTTGGCGAGTTGACAAGTAGCGTTATCCAGATCGGGAAGCGTGGCGCGTCCGCGATCGCGGTCCGTATGTTTGCGGCTGGAAACGCTCTTTACGAGTCCTTAACCGGCGCTCCAGCAAGCGGAGCAACCCGGCGCGATATTCGCGCGCACGATCATACACCCGGCAATGGGATCGTGATACCGCGCGGCTCGGTTTACTCGTTTGACGTTGGGGAAGATCTTTCCGCAAGTTCCGCCTGGAGCGTTGCAATTGCGATCGCGGATATGGGATCTTATTTTGCGATTTTGGATCGATCTCCAAATCTAAAGATCTTTGTGACTCCAGGTATTGACGAAAACACAACCGCGGTTTCTGGCTCCGCTTGCACCCTAGAGGCGAAAATTTTGGTTGATGTGGATTTGACCGGAGGCGGATCGTCCGTTGATTTTCGGTTCTATAATCGCAACACGGGAACCTATAGCGCCGCGCAAAACGCAACCGCGCTTCAATGGATCTCGTTTGGAGATATACCAATTGAAGGCGGAGTTTGGAACGATCTAGATATTGAAATTCAAGGCAACGGCGGAGCCGGCTCCGCAATCGCGCGCGTTTCGATCTTTTCGTTCAATCTTGCGGAAACATACGGACGATCGCAACCTGAGTCGAATGGAAATTACCTTTATAACAACCCAAGCGCTCCAAGACCATGAAAAACGTTGAATTTGTTGAAGTTAGCGAAAAAAGACCGCTCTCCAGTTGGATCGCGGAGAACTGGATTTCGTTTTTTAATTTGGTTCTGATTTTGGCGGCACTGTTGATCGCATACGGTCGCGAATCAGAAAAAAAGATCACGTCCCAAGATCTCGAAAAACACGTAAAAGAGCGCTGTTTTTCTAAGGTAGAAGGCGCGGCGTTGCAAGCTAACATCAGGTATCTACAACGCGAGATCGATCGCGCTAACCTGGATTTGGAGCGATTGCGCAAACAACTGGAGTCTAAGAAATGAAAGATCCTTTTTGGCGATCGGTTTTGTCGGATGAATCCGGCGTTTTGTCGTCGGTTCGTGTCATGGCGTTGATTTTGGTTTGCGCCGGGATTGCGCTGTTGATTACCGGCGTATTTTACGCTGGATTTGCAAACAAAACCGGCGCGGAATTTTGCAATAATTCTGCAAAATGGAGTTTTGCGCTTGCGGCCGGGAAGCTCGGTTTCGGGCAAGCAAAAAGCGCTTATATCGGAGCGAAACAAGCCAAACAAAAAGAGGTATTACCATGATCAAAAAAAGCCTTGCATGGTACTCAAATTTGGATACAAAAAAGCAGATCGTTTTATTGGTTGCGTTGCTCTTATTGGGCGTTGTATCGGTTGCGTTTTTTTTGCGTTTGGGCAGCCACGTTGCGCGCGCGTTCGCCTATTTGATCGGCGTTATAGTTGGAATTTTCAGCGCTACTGAAGCGACAAAGATCGCGGATATTGAGCGGAAAAACCGAAACAAAAAGATCGATCTTCGCCTTGAGGCGGAGTTGCGCGCCGAAGAAATCACCAAAAAAGAGCGCGAAAAGATCGATAAAATGCAAGGTGAAATCCAGCAAAAACAAAACGAGACGCAAGAGAAATCCGCACAAGAATTGCTCCAAATGGCAAAGAAAAACGCCGATCGCATCCTAGGAAATCACGCCAAAAACAATGGAAAAAACGGAGCAAAAAGCAAGGCGAGCTTTGAAAAATTGAATGGCCTACTTTTGCCGGCGCTTTTGTTTGCGCTTCCGGCTTGCGCTCCAGTTGGAGCCGCCGGCGGAGTCAAAACAACGACAATTACAAGATCCCAACTGCAAAAGATCGTCAAGGCTCAATTGGTTTGTGAATCCAAGATCAAAAAAACCAGGATCCGATGTCAGGCCGATCTTGCGCGGTTCAAAAACAGATCACAAGCCGCGCTCCGCTCGTGTTTTTCCGATCTCAAAGCGGAGCAAAAAAAAGTTTTGATTCTGAAGCGGCGCGGCTCTAGCTGGAGCGGCTGGATTGTGGCCGGCGTTGTTTCGGCCGGCGCAATCGTGGCAATTACAATACTATTAGTGAGGGATTCAAAGTGAATACACCAAACAATTTTATAGTGCTTCGGAAGCCCGGCGCGGAATACGGAGCCGGGATCGCGACAATTGAAGCGCAAGATGGTCACCTTTTGGCGCGCGGCCCTGTGATCACTGGAAAGAAAAGCGCGCCGGCTGCAACCGAATACGGCGGAGTGACGCCGCCGGGGATCTGGTTTCCAGTCGAAACGCTCGAAAAAAGAGACCATCCGCGCGGCGAAAGCTTCACGTTTAGCCGCATACTTCCGGCCGAAGATCAAAGAATCACGCACAAAGCGCGAACTTATGGAATCGCAATTGTTGATCCGTTTATGGTTCACTATGGGGGCCGATCAACCGGTTGCGTTTGCATTTTGCCGGAATGGTGGGATTATGGAGTTAACACATTCAACCGTTGTTTTTTGGAAGGATTGACGATTGAGATTGTTGACGATCCAACGGTTGATCTGGATGAATTTTCCGCGGCCTTTGAAGCCTACTCCAAAAAATACGATTAGAAAAACTCTTGCAATTCTATTGCTCCTTTTGGTAGTGTCTTATTGCTCCTATCTTCTTTGAGCGGAATAGATAGGCTTGGTTTATATGTAGTTTGCGCTAAGCTGAAACGGAGCAAAAGGCGGCTTGTAAAAAAACATGCCGCTTTTTTCATTTAAGGGTCCGTATATAAGCAGGCTAAGGGTCCGTATATAAGCAGGCTAGAGGTCCGTATATAAGCAGGCTAGATCGGAGTTGGAAAGCGTATCAACAAAGAAAGGACAAATCAGAATGATAAAAAAGAAAGTAGAAATGATCCTAGATCTTTTAGAAGTGGACCCGTTAGCCAACATCGCGGCGGAGTGCAAGCGTTACGGATTTCATAGAAAAACATTTTATCAGTATTGTCATCATTATCCAAAATCACTAGGCAAGCGTTGGAGCGCGATCAAAGAAAAGCGCGGAGCAACCGCGCAAGTTGATCGAAGTTGGAGAGCGTATCTAAGGCGCAAAAAAAGCGAAGCCGGGATTGTCCACAAAAAACCGGCTCCGCTTTGATTTGAGCGCGGCCGGGCATAAAAAGCCGCGCTCTGCTTTGTTATATCACACTTAAAGGGTGAAAAGGCAAGTGTGGGGATTTGTAGCCGGCCGCGTGTTTGTGTCCGCCCCCCCCACGCTCCGCGGCGATCTTAGAAACGTCAATATTAGATCCGGCCTTAGAATAGATTGAAACCTTCCAGTCCCCATGAGGAGTCAAGCAAAACAGCGCCAAAAGATCGAAATTTTCCGTATTGGCGGAGTCAAAAAAACTAGAGTTTTGACAGGCTACGTTACAAGCCAAAACGGAATAGTTATCCAGCTGGGTTGCAAACGCGCGCGCGTTGCAATAGATCCGGTTTTGCTCTTTTCGGTAGTGATTGACAACATAGCCTTGCTGTAAAATTCGATCGATTACTTCCTTGTTATCTTCCAGTAAAAGATCCCAAAGCGGCGAATTTACCGAATCAATCACGCCGCGCGCTCCGTATTGAAACGGAACGCAATCCGGATCGGAGTGATCCCAAACATCGAACGATCCAAATTGGCGGATCGCATAAGGCAGCGCGCGATCCTTAAAAAGATATTTCCACGTCAAAACACAAGCGGCTTGAGTGGGATCTTGAACTCCGGCGAAATTGCAGTTGACGCGATCGATCGCGCTCTTGTGATGATCGATCCAGATGAAGATCTTTGCTCTTGCGCGAATTTGAAACATAACGGCCGGATCTGCGGATATATCAACCATAAACACGGTTGTTTCTTCGGTTATTGGCTCAAGATCGATCGATTTTCCATAACCATATGGAATCAATCGCAACGGTCCGCGGTTTGTTTTTTCGCTCCAGTATCGAACGATCGCCGCGCTCGCTTGTCCGTCAAAGTCTTTCTTGTCGTAATAGCAAAGTATCATTGTTTTTCCCTTCAAACTCCGCTCCAGCCGCGCAAAAATAGCGCTTGCATAAGCGTTTGAATCCATGTTTCGTCTTTGATTTCTGCCGGGGTAAACTCCAAAACGATCCATCCTTGGAGTTGCGCGGCGTTGGATTTCTCGCGATCTTTCGCGAATCCAGATCCGCGCGTATGGCGTCCGCTTGTCCATATTCCGCCGTGGATTTCGACAATAACGCGGTATTCTGGAAAAGCAAAGTCCGCTCTCCAGCGCCGATCCGGATCAAATCGGTACTCTCGAACAAACGCCGGGAGCGCTCGCTTGTTCAGCTGGATTTGTGCTAGTATCTCATATTTAGAACTCATATCTGATAAAACCTTTGCGTTGCGCCTTCAAAGCGGAGCTTGACCCGGCCGCGCCGGCCGGATCGATTTTTCCTGACAATTATATCTGTTTCTTCCATTGGATCGCCGTTCAAATCCAAAGGCCGATGTAAAAACGCCATAACATCCGCGCTTTCTTCGATCGATCCGCCTTCTTTGGCGTCCGACATGCGCGGCTCGCTGGAGCCGCGCTTTTCTATATCTCGATTCAGCTGGAACAAGCACAAAACCGGGATATTTAGATCTTTCGCCAATCCCTTGAGACCGTTGCAAATGTCCGCAATTTCGCGCGCGCGGTTCAAATATTTCACGCCTTTGTATCCTTTCATCAGCTGGATATAGTCCACTGCGATATAATCTAAACCCTCCGTTTTGGCTTGCCAGCGCGCGCTTGAAAGAAGATCGGTTAAGTTGCAGTCCGCGCGATCGTCAATCCAAAGTTTCCAGCGTGAAAGATCGCCTAAAATCGCCGCGGCCTTTGCAAGTTTGCTTTCCTCAAATCGATCGATCGCGCGGCTCAAGTCAAATCCGCCAATCGAACATATAAACCTGGAAAAACATTCTTCCCTAGACATTTCCGGAGTAAAGAGCGCGCCGCGCAAGCCGTCCAACTGGTTTCTAACTATAATCTGATACAGAAACGCGGTTTTTCCAAAAGAAGGCCGCGCTCCAATAAAAATCAGTTTTTTGGCGCTCAATCTAACGAGATTATCGAAGTTTTCCCACTGTGTCAGGATCCGCTTGTCTTTTTTATAGAGCCGCTCTTTTATATAGGTTTCAGTAGCTTGCGCCGCGGTCAAGCTACTGATAAGCGGCGCGGTCCGCTGCTGTCGGATTGCAAGGATTGAGCGCTCCGCGGTTTCCAAGCATTGATCCGGATCTGTTGATTGCGCGGCTTGCGCGGCGCAATCGTGGCAAACTTCCATTAGCTGTCTGAGATCGCTAGAACCTTTCACGATCTCAGTGTAGTATTTCAGATTTGCGGAGCCGGGGATCGTATCTGCTAGGTTTGAAACATACTCCAAGCCGCCGGCGATCTCCAGCTGTTGATCCTTCTGAAGTTGAGAAACCAAAGAAATCGCGTCGATTGGCGCGCGCGCGTCCGCAAGCTGGAGCAACGCTCCAAAAATCGCCGCGTGTTTTGACGAAAAAAAATCATCTTGATCGATCGCGCTTGCAACTTGATCAATCAACCGCGGAGTCAATAAGATCGATCCAAGGATCGCGCGCTCCGCTTCCAAATTGTTAGGTTTTTTCAATAGTGCGACCCCTCAAAAAAGGCCGCAATCTTTGAGAGCGCGATCGGGTTTGGCTGGATTGGATCCGGGATCGTTTCGTTGCTCTCCGCTCCAGTTGGAGCCGGTTTATAGTAGTTAGAATCAAGATCTCCATTTGATCCCAACATCGCGGAAAGGTAGGCAAGCGGAGCGGTTTTTGAAGCTATTTGGAGCAAGGTTTGATGTTGAAGCGCGGCCGGATCGGTCCGCTCCAAAAACGCGCGGAGCAACGGAGCGATCGCGGTTTTGATTTTGGCGCGGTTTGCGTTTGGTTTTCCTAACCTGGAAAAAGCCTCGCTCCAAACGGCCGGCGCTTCAATCCAAACTCTATCGCCGCGGTCCGTTGGAGCGAGCGCGGCCGGCTCCGCTCCAACTGGAGCCGCCGGCAAAACAAAAACCTTTCTTTTGCTGGAGCCGCGCTCCAAAAATCCGCGATTGCAGAGATCTGAAACGATCCGCCGGGTTTGGCGTTCCGACAACTGGAGCGCCGTTGCAATCTCCGAAACAGTGAAAGGTTGATCCGCGTGATAGGCCGCGGAGCAAACGGCGAAAACCGCAAACGCTCTCCAGCTGAGATCGCCGGAAAGCGCGGCGTGAAATACCTGATTACTCATTGATCTCACGCTCCGCCGCGATCATATCGATCGTCATATTGATCGCAAATTCGATCGCGCGTTTTTCTGTTATTGTTCTGATCCCGGATGTTACGCGCAGATAGTCTTTTATTTGCGCGATCTTGTTCTTTGTAGCCTTGCTGTCATCAATCCTGACAAGTTTTGTAATTTCCT
>Ga0181594_10001411_pt1 | contig 22365 bp, 17 predicted proteins | sample 071ome_18_FD_145603 | JGI IMG/M metagenome (GOLD analysis project Ga0181594, IMG submission 145603) | Coastal salt marsh microbial communities from the Groves Creek Marsh, Skidaway Island, Georgia - 071413BT metaG (spades assembly) | ecosystem: Environmental > Aquatic > Marine > Intertidal zone... | reverse complement strand
TGGGTTTCTCGTCGATCGCGATAGCGTCTTTTAAGGCTTGCGAAAAGTCGGCCCGTGAAATGCTTTGCGCTCCCAAGGAGTCGAGGTGCGCGGATCGAATCTGGCAGTCAATAAAGTGATAGCCGCTTTGCTTAAGCGCTTTTGCCAGACCCACTAATGCGGTTTTGGAAGCATCCGATACGCGCGAGAACATGCTTTCACCAAAAAAAGCTTTTCCAATCGATACGCCGTAAAGACCGCCAACCAGTTCTCCGGCTCGCCATGTTTCCACGCTATGGGCGAAGCCCAGATGATGTAAGGCGATGTAGGCGTCTTGCATTTCTGGCGTGATCCACGTGCCGTCTTGGTCTTTTCGGTTTTGCGCACAGCACGCGATGACCTCGCCAAATGCCTGATCGGTGGTGACAGAGAATTCGGATTTCCTTAGGCTTCTTCGCAGGCTTCGGGAGACGTGCACCGCTGCGGGATACAGAACGGCTCTCGGGTCAGGTGACCACCACAAAATAGGCTGCCCTTGACTGAACCACGGAAAGATTCCACGCCGGTAGGCACTAAGCAAGCGATCCGGACTGAGGTCGCCTCCCACGGCCAGCAGACCCTCCGGACTGGCAGCCTCCAGCGGCGGGAAAGAGTAATCAACCCGGTTATAAACCATAACCAAGTCATTCTAGCACCGCAATAGAACTACCCCATCCGCTTAAAAGGAGAGTGCGATTCAAGCATTCGCGAGTAATCTGCCAAGTGATCTTCCTCTTCGCGCGTGAAACGACGAACGGCATCATGAAACCCGGGATTAGCAAGCCAGTGAGCCGATTGTGTCTTTTGTGGCGTGAGTCCCCGGCTGAGCTTGTGCTCGCCTTGTGCGCCCGCTTCAAATCGGGATATCCCCTGAGCGATGCAGTATTCGATTGGCGAGTAATAGCAGACCTCAAAATGAAGATCCGGAACATGTTCAAGTGATCCCCAGTACCGTCCGTACAGCGCATTTTTGCCCCGAAGAAAAAACCCGCACGCAATATCAAGATGGTTTCGCGATGCAATTAAAAGCTGCACCGCTTCGGGCAGGTCGCGCACCAGATGCTCAAAGAACCGAGGGTTCAAGTACGCGTAAGAGCCGTGTTCTGCGATCGTATTCCGATAACACGCGTAGAGTAGATCGATATGATGAGGCTGAATTGCGTTTCCGGGTACCCAGTGCATGACCATCCCCTGGTCTGTGACGCGTCGTCGCTCTCGAGCAATGTTCTTTCTCTTTTTGGAGGACAGGGCGCCGAGAAAATCGTCAAAGCACGTGTAAGCTGCATTGTGCCAGTGGAACTGACGTCCCTCTCGAGGCACAAATCCAGAGGCATTCAGCGCCTCAAGATCAGAGGGTTGGCAGAAAATGCAATGCACGGATGACGCATTGAGTTTTTTTGCAATGATCGGCAGGGCTGAGGCGATTTGCTTGCGGATCTCTAAGCCATCTACATCCGGGCGACAGAGGATGCGTTGACCCGAGACGGGAGTAAAAGGTGAGGCAATGAGCAGCTTTGGGTAATAGGCCAGCCCGGCCCGCTCATAGGCATTTGCCCACGCCCAGTCAAAGACAAACTCGCCGTAGGAATGGGTTTTTAGGTAGCAGGGCGCCCCGCCTAAAAGAACGTCGTCACGGGTGGCGGTAATGTGGCACGGTATCCATCCGGTCTCGCGCGAACAGCTTTCACTCGACTCCAGCGCCTTCAGAAACTCATGACGTAAACTGGGATCATCATCCGATACCATGCAATTCCAGGCATCCGGATCAATCTGATCCATCCTGGCATTTGTTGTTAAGACGACACGCGCCCCTTTATCATTAGCGCTCGTCGCATCGCTCGTGTGTTCGTTTGACAAATTATTGGCCTGAAATGATGTCGCTATCAGTCGCAATCGCGCAGCTTAATTTTACCGTGGGAGATGTCGAGGCGAATCTTCAGAAGATCCTGCGCGCAGTTGACGAAGCCCAAACAAAACTTGGGTGTCGTGCCATTGTTTTCCCCGAGCTGGCGATTACGGGCTATCCCCCCGAAGATCTGTTGTTGCGCTCTGATTTTCTGGATGAAACCGAACAAGCCATGCGTCGTCTGACGGCATCGACTGGCGATATTTTCGTGGTTGTTGGTCATCCTATTCGAGAATCTGATTCGCTTTACAACGCTGCCAGCGTGTTGCATCAGGGTAAAGTCGTTGCGACCTATTACAAACGGGAGTTACCCAACTTTGGTGTATTCGATGAGAAGCGATACTTTGCTGCAGGTGCGACCCCTTGTGTGGTGGACATAGATGGCGTTTCGGTTGGGCTCACGATTTGTGAGGATATTTGGCATACCGGGCCAGCGGCAGATAGTGTGAGCGCAGGCGCCGAGGTCATTTTCAACCTGAATGCGTCCCCGTATGACATGGACAAGGCAAGAGAGCGAGAGGAGCGCGTGGTGGGACAGCGCTCTCGCGAAGCGGGCGTGCCCATTGTTTACGTGAATCTGGTGGGCGGTCAGGATGAGCTGGTTTTTGACGGCGGCTCATTTGTTTGCGACGCCCAAGGTCATCCTGTATACCGCGGCGCATTTTTTACCGAAGAGCTGCGGAGGGTTGAACTGGGGAGGTTGGGAGTCGCGCAAAACGCGCAGATAACGCCCTTGCCGCCTCGTGCGGAGAGCGTTTATGCGGCGCTAAAGACCGGTGTTCGGGACTACATTCAAAAGAACGGATTTCGTGGCGCAGTACTGGGCCTATCCGGGGGGATCGACTCCGCACTCACGTTGGCCATAGCGTCAGATGCCCTCGGTGCGGAGAATGTGCATGCGGTTTTAATGCCTTCGCGCTATACCCGTGACATCAGCATTATTGATGCCAAGGCAGAAGCAGAGGCGTTGGGGGTCACCTACGATGTGATTGCAATTGACACACTCGCCGAGGCGTATCGGCTGGAGCTCGAACCGTTGTTTAGAGATCTGCCGAAGGATGCAACGGAAGAAAACCTTCAGGCCCGCATCAGAGGCAACCTTCTGATGGCTATCTCAAACAAGACAGGTAAGCTTGTTCTTACCACTGGCAATAAGAGCGAAATGGCGGTGGGTTATGCCACGTTGTATGGCGACATGGCTGGAGGTTTTGCCGTGATTAAAGATGTCCCCAAGACGCTTGTTTATGATCTTGCTCGGTATCGCAACGAACAGTTCCAAGTTATTCCTGAGCGAGTCATCACGCGCGCGCCCTCGGCGGAGTTGGCGCCTGATCAAGAAGATACCGACAGCCTGCCGCCCTATGAAATCCTCGATCCGATCCTTGAAGACTTTATTGAGAGAGATCTCTCCCCGACCGAAATTTCGGCGAAGGGATTTGATCCGCAGGTCGTTGCCCGAGTTACCCGAATGGTAGTCAGAAACGAATACAAGCGACGACAGGCCCCACCGGGTGTTCGAATCAGTCGTCGGGCGTTTGGCCGGGATCGCCGCTATCCGATTACCTCTGGCTTCAATTGAGATAGCGACTCTCTGGGAAGTTGAGTCGAAGCACGCGAGCCGTGTCGTCGCGTAAATCAGCCAGGCCCATTCGGGCGTAGGCTTTCATCATGATGCCCAATGCGTCCTCGACCGCTGAAGAGCTTGGATAGGTTTCCAGCACGCTCCGGGCACGATTGACAGCCGCGACATCGGCTCCCAGGCCGTAGTAATAACTGGCGACCTGAACATCATGGGTGGCCAGTACATTGACGATGTAGATCAGGCGCCTTCGAGCGTCCGGGGTATACCGACTGTCCGGAAAGCGGGTGATCAATTCCTGATAGGCCAGAAACGCTTCTTGAATCGGCGCGATATCGTTGCTCGCGGGATTCACGCCAGATAGGGTGTCGATCCAGCCCTCCGGCGGTCTAAACAGGGCGAGTCCTTTCAGATAAAAGGCGTAATCCACGTTGGGATGCGTGGGATGCATCCGGATGAACTGGTCAGCCCCGGATACCGCAAGGGCGCGGTCGTCATTTTTCAGATAGGCGTAGGCCATATCCAGTTGTGCCTGTTCTGCATTTTGGCCATATGGAAAACGGCCTAACATTTTTCGGTAGGTTGCAATAGCGCTTGGCCAATCGCTCGCCGCCATGTGCTTCTGCCCTTCGTCCAGAAATTCATCGGCGGTCCAGCCTGCGGTCTCGTCCTGTACTTCCAGCACGGAGCAGCCGGCTAGCGCCCCGATTATGGCAATGCGCCAGGCGAACCGAAGCAGGGCTTCGGCCTTTTGGTAGGCACGACTTAGCATGCGACTATTATACTTTCGGACCACTTGTTAATAAGAAAGGTCCTCGGAACAAGATGGAGGAAGCAGAGGAGATTATCGCCGGAGCGGTGCCCGAGTCATCAGCGGGGGATCGTCTGGACAAGGTGCTGCCGGAGGTGTTCCCACCTTATTCGCGCTCGCAGCTTCAGGTTTGGCTAAAGGAAGGCCGGATTTTGCTTAACAACTCGGTCCCCCATGGCCGACTCCCTGTGCGTGGTGGCGAAATACTGACGCTCGACCTTCCTGTCGTCGAGCCGTCGAGTTGGGTGCCTCAACCGGTTCCGTTGTCGGTGGTGTTTGAAGACGACCATGTCGTGGTCATCGACAAACCGGCAGGCCTGGTTGTTCATCCGGGCGCGGGCAACTCAACGGGTACATTGGCCAACGGCATTCTTCATCGCTACCCGCAGACCGCCCAACTGCCGCGCGCCGGAGTGGTTCATCGACTCGATAAGGATACGAGTGGACTTTTAGTGGTTGCGTTGACTGAAGCAGCGCGTGGGGCGCTGATTCGGGCGCTGGAACATCGCGACGTACAACGGGAGTACCTCTCAGTGGTGAACGGTACGCCGATCAGCGGTGGACGTGTTGATGCGCCGATCGGACGTCATCCACGAGACCGAATCAAGATGGCGGTCACGGACCAGGGCAAGCCAGCACTAACCGACTATCGGATTCTCGAGCGCTTCCATGCGCATACCTACCTTGCGTTGAAGTTACATTCGGGTCGCACCCATCAGATTCGAGTGCACATGGCGCATCTAGGATTCCCTCTTGTCGGTGACCCTATTTATGGCGATCGCGTCCGGTTTCCCTCGGGGGCATCGGCGAACGTGATGGAAACCCTCTCCGCGTTCAGGCGCCAGGCGCTGCACGCTACGATGCTGGGCTTCACACATCCTGTGACCGGTGAGCTGCTCAGTTGGGTTAGTCCACCCCCTGCGGACTTTGACGGCCTGTTGACCGTGTTGCGGCGGGACAGTGGGGTTCAAAAATGACCGCAGAGTCCTTTCAATGGGTTTCACCACATTGGCCAGCGCCTCGCTGGGTGCGCGCGTTTACCACTGAGCGTGGCGCTCGTGCGCCCGAACGCCCTTATGACGGCATTAACCTTGCCGAGCACGTGGAGGATGAGCCGGGTCGGGTCAGCCAATATAGAGCCGATTTGATGGCTGATCTTTCGCTTCCGGAGCAGCCGGTTTGGTTGGATCAAGTTCATGGCACGACCGTAATCAATATTGATTCTGGTCCGTCGGCCCATTCAGCGGATGGGGCATTCACCACAAAAAAAGGGATAGTGGCCGCCGTATTGACCGCTGACTGTGCGCCAATCTTTCTGACGGACCGCTCGGGTCAGTTCGTTGGGCTCTTGCACGGCGGCTGGCGGGGCGTGGCTGGGGGCATTGTGGAGCAGGGCGTGAAGGCTGTTCCGGCAAGTCCCGGCGATCTTCTCGCCTGGGTAGGGCCGACTATCGGACCCAACTATTTTGAGATCGGGGAAGAGGTAAAACACCAGCTGGTGCAGGACCCGACAGATGAGAAGTATTTTGCGCCTTCTAAGGATAGATTTCTCGCAGACCTGCCTGGATTGATCGTATCGCGATTACGAAGAGCAGGCGTGGGGTTCGTCGCGGCCAGCAACCTGTGCACCTATAGCGATGCCAGGCGATGGTTTTCCTACAGGCGGCAGGGCACCTGCGGTCGAATGGCTTCGCTTATTTGGCTGGCACCTTAAAACTAAGGCCGGAGTATTTTTAAGCTATAAAAAAGCGGGGCAAGAGCCCCGCTTTTTTGTTTTGTTTTGCTGCGCGCTTACGGCTTTGCAGTGCTCAGACCTAGGATCTCCCAATCCTGCATACCGCCTCGATACCATTTAATTTTGTGAGCTGGGTATCCGAACTTCAGAAGGTTCGCGATATTGTTCGGTGACTGACCACACCACATGCCATTGCAGAACATGACGGCGGTTTTGGCTTCCGAGAAGTCAAACAGCCCTTCGCTTTCCTTAACGTTAAAGACGGACTGCATGATCTCGGCAATATCGATAGGCGTCGCGCCTTTGGCCGGGTTCAGTTTTGTCCATGGGACGTTAATTGCGCTTGGGATGGTGCCTTTGGCCACCCAGTCTGGCGTGCGTGAGTCAATGACGACGATTGAGGAGTCACCGTTGCTCATTTTTGCGGCGTAATCCATCAGCTCGCGCTCGGCGATCGTCTCAACACCCGGTGCCAGCACAGACGGCTGAATGCAAAAGGGCGGGCACGGGCGTGATGTTTTTGCAAAGGCCGGATTGACGGTATTGCCGTTGTCCTGATTTCGGGTAATGTCCGTCGCCTTGCCGTTGTGCTTCACGCTTACGGCCATCTGGTCACCCCAGATGCCTACCGGTTTGTTATCGGCAGAGACCGGTCCCAAAAGGGCGATGCTCAGCAAGCCCCCAACGATGATTTTTGTGGTTTTCAAAGTGATTCTCCTATGGTTTTGTTTGCAACATCGAGTACACATGGGGCCTTCAAAGTTCGACTCTGCAGCTTTACGAGAGCCCCATTCAGATCAGTACGCTAATCACACTCTGGCTCTTTGCAAATCTCGTGATCGGGATGAGATTCGCACCAGGTCACACATGCATTCTGATTTGCTTCACACCATGCTTTCGCGTCTCCTCCCTCAGGAGGACCATCTGCAAAAGCAATTGAGACAAGCGACAAGATTCCAAGCAAGGTGGCCGCTGTTCGTTTCATTACCGCAACCTCGTATATCAGAACATTCTGAATTTGAGATAAATCTATTCATTTACTCTAATACAAAGCACGCCGGATTTAAAGAAACGCGTCATCGCCGTTTCATCTTGGTTGAATAGGTGTACATTCGCTGGATCGGCTCCAATATATTCTGCAACGACTTTGCAATCTGGCGTTTGGATAGATGCCTAGCGCATGCCGCTCCTTAAGGGATTCTCTCATGCCACAGCAGCGAAATCTGAAATCGATCGAAACGCCAGTCGAGACGGGTAGCGACCTCGAGGGTGCCGATCTTTCAGATCTTGATCTCAGAGAAGCGTGGCTATCGGGAGCGAATTTGGCGTATGCGAATCTCGAGGATGCAAATCTAAGCGGTGTGGATCTGTCTGGCGCTGATCTGACCGGCGCGCGACTGAGTCGAGCGTGCTTGATCGGCGCGAATCTTACCAATGCCATTCTCTGCCAAGCGGACTTGGCTCTGCAGAGTCACCCTCGCGTGAGCAAGTTTTTTCATCAGATGGCTTATGCCACAACATTTACAAGCGAAGAGCGTCAGAAGGTAAAGGAGTTGACCTGTCTTTACGATCCTCGCGCTCGATTGGATAACGCGATTTTGCGGCGCGCCGATTTGCGCGGCGCTCGCCTTGCTTATGCGGTACTGTCGAACGCCGATCTACGTTTTGCCGTATTGGACGGCGCGGACTTGAGCGGTGCGAATCTTTCGGGCGCTTGGATGATGGCTGGCGATTTGGAGGTACAAATCAGTGACGCTTCTGTGTGGAGTGGATAAGGAGGACGAGCTCGAAAACGAGTCGTCAGATCGTAACAAGGAGGGCGGGCGTGTCTGATCGAACCTTTTTTGGGGTCTGGCGGATTGATAAAAGAATCCATTTGCTTCTCGGGGTCGTGATGCTGTGTTGGGGAGCGGGCAAAAGCGTTGCTGGCGAGACGCCGCCGGTCGTCGTTGATTTCACGCTAACCGATCTGATGGGCGAGACCCGCTCGGCATCGGACTATCGCGGTCGTTGGGTGGTGGTGAACTTTTGGGCCACTTGGTGCGGCCCGTGTGTTCGAGAAATTCCTGAGTTGATCGCGTTTCGTGAAAGGCATCAAGAGACGGTGGAGATTCTTGGCATTGCCTTTGAAAAAACGCCCACTGAGCAGATTCGCTCGTTTGCGCAAGAGCTCAAGATTAATTACCCCATTCTCTTGATTGGCGATGAGCCGATCATCCCGCTCGAGCCGCTGAAGGGATTGCCCTCCACGTTCCTGCTTTCGCCAGACGGCGAGCTGCGCAAATCTCATGTGGGGCCTGTAACTGCTGAACAACTGAATCAGTGGTTGGAGGCATCGCTCCCGAAGGCGAACTGAAGGCTAAGATCGGTAGCGCGGACATCCTTGGTGATTTGTCCGCAGGAAACAAAATCGACCCCCGTTGCGGCAATTTCCTGTATGGAGTCGATAGTCACACCGCCTGATGCCTCAAGTTGGGCTTGCCCGTTAGTAAGCCGAACAGCCGCCCGCATTTCATCCAAAGAGAAGTTATCAAGGAGAATCCGCGGCGCGCCGGCCGCGAGCGCCTCCTTGAGCTCGTCGAGATTTTCAACTTCGACTTCGATTAATTTGCACGCCTTGCTTTGTGTCAACGCAGCGCTTACCGCGGCCCCGATGGATCCCGCAGCCCGAATATGGTTCTCTTTGATAAGGATGCCGTCGTAAAGACCGATGCGGTGGTTCGATGCACCGCCGCACCGCACCGCGTATTTCTGGGCGAGTCGAAGGCCCGGGATCGTTTTGCGGGTATCCAAAAGGACGGCCTTGGTGCCGGCAATCGCCCTAACCATTGCACGGGTGGCCGTCGCGGTACCGGACAGGAGCTGCGCAAAGTTCAGAGCGCTTCGCTCCCCGGTTAATATGCTTCGAGCCGGGCCCGAAATGACGCACCAGGTATCTCCCGCCCCGATCTCATCGGTGTCCGCTCGGTAAAAATCGACAGAGATCGTAGGATCAAGTATTCGAAAGACGCCCTCGATCCATGGGTTTCCGCACACCACCGCGTTCTCACGACTGACTAAGGTTGCTTTTGCATATTCGCCGTCAGGTACCAGATTTGCAGTCAGATCGCCGGTACCGACATCTTCTTGAAGTGCGGTGCGCACCTGCCGGTCAATTTCATCTGGGTTGGGCGTAGCGTCCATCATTGTGACGGTCGATTCGTTAATCTCGCAGTTCAGAAAAAGCCAGCAACAGCGTCGGACGGGCCAACCCTTGTACGAAGTGTCTCGGTCCTGGCTTGATTAACGCCAGTTTACCCCCATATTCAATAAGGTAAAACAGAAAGCCTCTGGCAGTCCGTGAAACGGCTGCTCGTTTTTTCGAAGGAGTAATCCAAGATGCGAATGGACAAACTGACCACTAAATTCCAGTTGGCACTGGCAGACGCGCAAAGCCTAGCCCTGGGTCGGGATCATCAATTTATAGAGCCGGCACACCTGATGGTCGCACTGCTTGATCAAGAGGGCGGCAGCACGCGATCGCTCTTGACGCGATCGGGCGCCAATACGCAGGCGCTGCGATCGCGCTTGGGAGAAATCATTGATGGGTTCCCAAAGGTAGAAGGCACCGGCGGTGATGTGCAGATCTCTAATGATCTGGCGCGGGCCTTGAACCTGACCGACAAGCTTGCGCAAAAGCGTGGTGATCAGTTTATCTCGAGCGAGCTTTTTATCCTCGCTGTTTTGCAGGACGGCAATAAATTAGCTGAGACCCTGCGGGCAGCCGGCGTCGTGAAAGGAGCCGTCGAGAAGGCGATTGAAGACATGCGCGGCGGTGAGGCCGTCAGTGATCCGAACGCCGAAGAACAGCGCAATGCCCTGGAAAAATATTCCATTGATCTCACCCAAAGGGCGGAGCAGGGTCGCCTCGATCCGGTGATTGGCCGAGATGAGGAGATTAGACGAACGATTCAGGTACTGCAGCGCCGCACAAAAAACAATCCCGTGCTTATCGGCGAACCTGGCGTAGGCAAGACGGCTATCGTTGAGGGATTAGCGCAGCGGATTGTCGATGGTGAAGTGCCGGAAGGTGTTCGCGGCAAGCGGGTGCTGGCGTTGGATATGGGTTCTTTAATCGCCGGCGCGAAATTCCGCGGTGAATTTGAAGAACGGTTAAAAGCAGTTCTGAGCGATCTCAGCAAGCAGGAAGGACAGGTTATTCTCTTTATCGATGAACTGCATACCATGGTTGGCGCAGGAAAAGCCGAGGGCGCGATGGATGCGGGCAATATGCTCAAGCCCGCGCTTGCGCGGGGAGAGTTGCACTGCATTGGCGCCACCACACTTGATGAGTATCGGAAGTACGTCGAGAAAGATGCCGCTCTCGAACGGCGATTTCAGAAAGTCCTGGTGGGCGAGCCTGATGTCGAGGACACCATCGCTATTTTGCGAGGGCTTAAGGAGAAATATGAAGTCCACCATGGTGTCGATATCACTGATCCCGCTATCGTGGCGGCCGCTACGCTTTCGCATCGATACATCAGCGATCGCAAGTTACCGGACAAGGCTATTGATCTGATTGATGAGGCGGCGAGCCGCATTCGCATGGAGATCGACTCAAAGCCGGAGTCTATGGATCGACTGGATAGGCGGTTGATTCAACTCAAGATTGAGCGCGAGGCGGTCAAGAAAGATACCGATGAGGCATCTAAGAAACGCTTGACGGCTCTTGAGAAAGAGATCGGCGATATCGAGCGCGAATATGCGGATCTCGATGATATTTGGAAGGCTGAAAAAGCCGCCGTGCAGGGAAGTCAGCACGTCAAGGAATCGCTGGATCAGGCGCGCAACGAAGTGGAGGCGGCGCGTCGTGCGGGCGATCTTGCGAGAATGTCAGAGCTTCAATACGGGCGAATACCCGAGCTTGAAAAACAGCTGGTGGATGCTCAGGATCATGAATCCTCCGGCGATGCCAAATTGTTGCGCAACAAAGTGACCGATGAGGAAATTGCCGAGGTCATTGCCCGATGGACCGGTATTCCCGTCTCGCGGATGCTCGAAGGGGAGCGGGAAAAGCTGCTGCGAATGGAATCCGAATTGCACAAGCGCGTCATCGGGCAGGACGAGGCGATTCGGGCGATGTCTGATGCCATTCGACGCTCCCGCGCCGGGCTGTCCGATCCTAACCGACCCTATGGTTCTTTTTTGTTCCTCGGACCGACCGGTGTTGGAAAGACGGAGCTCTCAAAAGCGGTCGCGTCTTTTCTTTTTGATACGGAAGAATCCATGGTTCGCATCGACATGTCGGAGTTCATGGAAAAGCACTCCGTAGCGCGATTGATTGGCGCGCCTCCGGGCTATGTGGGTTATGAAGAAGGTGGTTACCTCACGGAAGCCGTGCGTCGCCGACCCTATTCGGTCATTTTGATGGATGAGGTCGAGAAGGCGCATCCGGATGTGTTCAACGTGCTGCTGCAGGTGTTGGATGATGGCCGCTTGACTGATGGACAGGGGCGTACCGTCGATTTTCGCAATACTGTCATTGTAATGACCTCCAACCTGGGGTCTGATCGAATTCAGGAATTGGCAGGCGAAGCGCACTATGATGAGATGAAGCGTGTGGTCATGACGGTGGTCAGCCAGCATTTCAGACCGGAATTCATCAACCGGGTCGATGATATGGTGGTCTTCCATCCTCTGGCCCGGGAGCAACTGCACGATATCGCCCGTATCCAAGTGGCCACTCTGGAAAGCCGCCTGGCCGCCCGTGATTTGGCGTTGAGCGTGACCCCTGCGGCGATTGATCGACTATCAGAGGCAGGCTTCGATCCGGTCTACGGGGCGCGACCTTTGAAACGGGCCATCCAGATTCATTTGGAAAATCCGTTAGCTCAGGAGATTCTCTCTGGCCGTTTCGGACCCGGGGATACGATTGTTGCGGATGTGCGTGAAGGTGAGATCTGTTTCACCTCAAGACCCAGTGAGGTGGTGGCCCCGGCGCAAGTCGCCTGATGAGGGGCTGCGGCAAGCGCTCGGCCGTAGCGCTCGGGCAGCTTAATGGGTCGTGGCTTATGCTTCGTACAGGCGCTAGACTTTCGGCTGGAGAACCGGGATGACGCCATGAAAGCCATGATCCTCGCCGCGGGGAAGGGGACGCGGGTAAGACCGCTCACCCATGCGATGCCAAAACCGATGATTCCGGTGCTGGGCAAGCCCGTCATGGAGTATTTGGTAGAGCACCTGGCCCGACATGGCTTTGACCAAATCATGGTCAATGTGAGCCATTTGGCGCCCGCTATCGAAGGCTATTTTGGCGACGGCCGTCGCTGGGGTGTTCAAATCGGCTATTCCTTTGAGGGTCATCTGGAGGGCGGCGAGACGATTGCCTCCCCGGTGGGCTCCGCCGGTGGTATCAAACGAATTCAGGAGTTTGGTGGGTTTTTCGACGACACCTTTCTGGTGGTTTGCGGTGATGCCGTGATCGATCTTGATCTGTCGGCGGTGTTGCGAAAGCACTGGCAGTCGGGTGCAGCAGCGAGCATTGTCGTGCGGGAGGTGCCCCGCGACCGGGTGTCCAACTATGGTGTGGTGGTTTGTGACTCAAGCGGGCGGATCCAGTCCTTTCAGGAGAAGCCATCCGTCGACGAGGCCCGTTCACAACTGGTCAATACCGGCATCTATATTTTCGAGCCCAGCATTATTGATCTGATCCCCAAAGATCAAGACTTTGATATCGGTTCCGAGTTGTTCCCGCTTATTCTTAAGAAAGGCCTGGCTTTCAACGCCATTGAGTCGCCGTTTAATTGGATCGACATCGGCCAGCTCAGCGATTATTGGGAGGCTAACCAACAGATGATGCGCGGACGCCTCAGGGGCGTAGAGATGCCCGGCATCGAGGTGCGGCCCAAAATCTGGACCGGACTTAATGTCAAGATTGACTGGGACGAAGTTCGGGTTGAAGGGCCGGTCTATATCGGTTCGGCATCCTGCATCGAGCCTGGCGTTCAGATCTACGGCCCCACCTGGATAGGCACTGGCTGCTATCTCGAAAGCGGCGCCAGAATTTCCCGCAGTATCGTGTTCGATTACAGCCGCGTGGGGCCGACAGGATCGGTGTCGGATGCGCTGGTTTTTGGACGCAACTGCGTCGATCAAAATGGCGAATCTATCCCTGATCTGGGCGGCGCTCTCGACTGGGTCGCCGATTCTCGAGAGTTAATGCCGCCGGCGAAGTGAGCAAGAGGCACCGGCCGCTCATAAGACCGGTGCCATCTCTATCTGATTTGCCTTAAAGACCGCTTAAAGCGGCTTTGGTGAGCAGTTGATTGACGCGTTGCACGTAAGCCGCAGGCTCAGGCAGTGGCGCACCCTCGCTTAGAGCCGCTTGGTCAAACAAGACTCGCGTCCACTCTTCGAGTTGGGCGTGGGACGGCTCCAGCTGGCGAATCAGCGGATGGTCGGGATTGATCTCCAATATCGGCTTGGCTTCTGGAGCTGATTGCCCCATCGCCTGAAGGATGCGCTCCAGATTGCCCCCCAAATCGTTTTCATCGGCAACCAAACAGGCAGGTGAATCCGTCAGCCGGTGGCTCACGCGGACGCTTTTGACTTTCTCACCCAATAGCGTCTGCATTTTTTCTGTTAAGCCCGTGAGCCCTTTGGCTTTATCTTCGTTGGCTTTTTTGTCTTCGTCGCTGGCAAATTCATCGAGATCCAACGCGCCTTTCGAGACCGACTTCAGGGGTTTGTCCTTGTATTGATTCAAGGAAGAGACCAACCACTCGTCGACCGGGTCGCTCAGCAGCAGGACTTCAACGTTATTTTTACGGAAAATCTCCAGGTGCGGTGACGTGCTTGCGGCACTGTGTGAGTCGGCGGTGATGTAATAGATTGCCTTTTGCTTCATCGGCATGCGCTTGAAGTAGCCGGCGAGCGATTCTTTTTGCTCGGCACCCTCAGATCGGGTGGAGTTAAACCGCAAGAGATCCGAGATCAGCGTCCGGTTATCATGGTCTTCGACTACACCCTCTTTGAGCACCTTGCCAAACTCTTTCCAGAAATCAGCATATTGCTCAGGCTCTTTTTCAGCCATCCTGGTAAGTTCGGACAGGATCTTTTTGATAGAAGCAGAGCGAATGCGGTCGATATCCTTGTTGTTCTGCAGAAACTCACGCGAGACATTCAGGGGAAGATCGGCGGCATCGACAACGCCGCGCACGAACCGCAGATAAGAGGGCATCAGATACTTGGAGTCGTCCATGATGAAGATTCGACGAACGTATAAATTGATGCCATGGCGCTGGTCTCGATCCCAAAGATCAAAAGGCGCTTTTTTCGGGATGAAGAAAAGAGAGGTGTATTCAAGTGTGCCCTCGACGCGGTTATGCAGCGTGGCGATGGGCGCGTCGTTATCGTAGGTCAGGGTTTGATAGAACCGCGTGTACTCCTCTTCGGTGATGTCGCTCTTTGCGCGGGACCAAAGCGCAGATCCGCTGTTGACCGCCTCCCACTCGTCCTTTTTCTCTTCGTCTGTCGACTTCATCTGAATCGGCAGCGAGATGTGATCGGAGTAGCGGCTGATAATGCCTCGCAGACGGTAGTCCTCGAGAAATTCTCGGTCGTCGTCACGAAGGTGCAGGGTGATCATCGTGCCCCGATCGGAAACCTCCGCCGTTTCGATGGTGTATTCACCCTCGCCATCGGATATCCACCGTACGCCTTCGATTGCCGCTGTGCCGGCCCGGCGTGTGGTTAATTCAACGCGATGCGCAACCAGGAACGCAGAATAAAAACCCACGCCAAATTGGCCGATGAGGTTGGCGTCGTTTTTGGCGTCACCGCTTATCGATTGAAGGAACTTTTTGGTGCCCGACCGAGCGATCGTCCCGATGTTATCGATGACCTCATCCTGACTCATCCCGATGCCGTTGTCTCGGATGGTCACCGTTTTTGCCGTCTTATCGACGCTCACCTGAATGCACAGATTTTCTCCGTCATCCATCAGTCCTGAATCGGTCAGGGCCGCAAAACGGAGTCGATCACAAGCGTCGGATCCATTGGATATCAATTCCCGAAGAAAGACTTCTTTATTCGAATAAAGGGAGTGGATCATCAACTGCAGCAGTTGCTTGACCTCGGTCTGAAAGCTGTGGGTTGTTGTGTTGGAGGGGTCTGACATGGATCGAAACTCCGCTATGAAAGGGCTAACCGGTTGGTCGGGGATCAGAAAAAGAATGTGGGGCCGGCGAGGCGCATTTCAAGCAGACCGCTTGCCCGTCGCGTCAGTTTCGAGGCGGAGCGGGGCCGCCATTTAGACGTCCGGCGGGCAACCGGAAACACTCAATGGGTCTCATATCCGGTAAAATCCAGCCTCTTGAGCCGGTATCGCTGGTTTTCGGGGCATAGCGCAGTCTGGTAGCGCACCTGCTTTGGGAGCAGGGGGTCGGGGGTTCGAATCCCTCTGCCCCGACCATTTTGATTCGCCCACCATTCGCCCATTTGATAGGCGCCCGTAGCTCAACCGGATAGAGCAACGGCCTTCTAAGCCGTAGGTTACAGGTTCGAGTCCTGTCGGGCGCGCCACCTCTTTCTGTCGTCATGAGTAGGCGGCTACAACGCATCGAGTGGCGAGCCCCTGCGGTTTGGGCGATAATCGCGAGCCGTCAAAAGGTTTTGTGGTGGCCGTAGCTCAGTTGGTAGAGCCCCGGATTGTGATTCCGGCCGTCGTGGGTTCGAGTCCCATCGGCCACCCCAGTTTTCTTCCCGATCGTTTTTCGGGCCGTTAGCTCAGTTGGTAGAGCAGCTGACTCTTAATCAGCGGGTCGTAGGTTCGATCCCTACACGGCCCACCATTCGCCGCTTACCAGGTCTGGTCTTGATCTTCGGATAATGGCCCACGCTTGGGTTGTCGATGGTCCAAATGAGATAATCCCGAGAAGTTGTTCCGATCGGATCCCTTATTTATCAGCGCCCGAGTAAAAACCGGGAAAAGAGATTGTCATGATTGATTTGATGTCCATTGCCCGCACCGAGTCGGATGGCGGCGATTTGTTCTCTATTTTTGATGCCCTGTATGAAGAGGGCGACATAAGACCCGAGGGCTATCCGAACGCCGTCGTCTGGAAGGGCGGGCATCACGACGGCCGCATCCAGCCCGTCGCGCATTCATTGACCGATGCCTATGCCTTGCTCGGTACGGTGGCGGCTATTGATGTTCTGGGGCTTCCGTTTTACGCGGTGCCGATGTGGTCGCAGTATCGTCACGATACCCAGCTTGAAGCGCTGAGCTGGTTTGGGAATATGCCCTGCATTTCGATTAAGTGGTCGACCGCGGGCGATGCCTATGTCCGCGATGCCAGCGGAAAGAAGGTAGTGGTAATGGGCAAGTCCGGCAATGCGCCTCTGCGCACGCAGGCGGGGGTTTATTGCAACGTCCGACCTTATGGACCCATTACCGTGGTTCGCTGTATGCCTTGCCTGCCGTACTCGCAGGATAAGCCCAAGTTCAGTGTGGATCGCACCACCGGGATCGTTCACTCAGAAATGAACACGCCGGCCATTCAAATGGCATACGCCAACCGCCTGTTTCTGAGGCTGGTGCACGAGACGAAGAAACTCGGCCGGGTGGCTATGAAACCCACTCAGGCGATGGAAGACGGTATTAATGCGGGCCTGCACAGCTGGATGATCCAGGGCACAAAGTTTGAAGTCGGGCGCAAGTATGCGGTCGATCCCTATGTCGAGCACAAGGATGCCGTTGATGCGATCGTGGCCCTGCTCCCCCCCGATTTCAAAGCAGGGATGGAAAACTGGGGCGGTCGGATCGAGCAGCATATCGCGGATACCAACTATGGCTTGTTGCTGTGGGATCTGATTGAGCAGCGCGATTGCATTATTCTGGCCACCGATCTTGATGGCGATCGACTGACCGATCTCTTGGCCGATGTATCGGATCCGCTGCGGGCCTTTGGCCGCCGCCTGGCGGGACATCTTGGTCAGAAGATCGATTCGGCAAAAGTATGGAGCGAGATGGGGTACACCACCGGTAACGGACGGGATATGACGTCCGTCATGCATCGCATGAAAGGCCCGGCTATTCACGAGCAAACACTGGGATCGGCAGATGCCATGTTGCTGCGTCTGCTGGATGGTGACGAGTCTATGGGCGGCACCAAGCAGCCCTATGATCCGCGCATTCACTTTGTACTGATTCGCGATGCGTATCTGGATGCTAACCCTGGCAATGTCGAACTCGCCCGCTGGCTGGATGACGCCCTCGCTCGGTTCGACGACATTTACTCGAGTGAGCGTCCGGGCTTTCTTCAGGGCTACGCGGCTTTAAAAGAAAAAATCCAACCCTGGGGGCGTTAATCGCCTCTGGTGTTCGATCCCTAGGGCGTTAGGATCAACGCTGTCGAGAACTCCTCGTTTGACGGTAAAATAACGCCGGCGATGGTCTTATAAGGGCATTCAAGTCGCCGTGGCTCTTCTGGGCGTGGTGAGTGCAGGGCGGTATCGCCTTCGTCAAGTTGGGGCCCATCAGGATGCACCGGCTGATCAGAGGAGCAGATCGAAGTTACCAATCGCGAAAGTGGCGGAACTGGTAGACGCGCTGGTTTTAGGTGCCAGTGGGGCAACCCGTGGGAGTTCGAGTCTCCCCTTTCGCACCATCAGTGGCGCCGGTAGGGCGTAGTTCCGGTTACCGAAGCAGAAATCAGAAGGACAGTCGATCAACGACAGGGATGAATGAAGTGATGGATGTAGCTATTGAGAATACCGGCGCCATCGGGCGTCGCATGACCGTCAAAGTTCCCGCCGAGCAACTCGATGGGGCTATCACGGCAAAACTAACGCGGCTCGCCAGAACCGCGAAAATCGCGGGCTTTCGTCCCGGCAAGGTGCCGATGAAGGTGATTGAATCACGCTTTGCGGACCAGGCACTGGCAGAGGCTGCAGACGAGCTGATCAGTTCCAGTTATTTTTCGGCGTTGGCCGACAAGTCGCTTGATGCAGCCGGTCCTCCATCGATCGAGCCGAAGACTTTGGCGCGTGGAGAAGATCTTGAGTTTGTCGCCGATTTTGAGATCTTTCCAGACGTGACCAAGACGGATCTCAAAGGCGTCTCTGTTGAGCGCGAGCAATGCGACATAAAAGATGAGGATATCGACCGAACGATCGACACCCTGCGTCAGCAGCGTACGGCGTACAGCGCTGCAGAAAAAGCGTCAGAGACCAATGACCGCGTCACGATTGACTTTGAGGGTCGGGTCGATGGCGAGGTGTTCCAGGGTGGCGAGGCAAAAGATTACGCGGTAGTCCTTGGCAAAGGCGCACTCTTGCCCGAATTTGAAAATGCTCTGGTCGGTGTTAAGGCAAATGACGAATTGACCATCCCGCTGACCTTTCCAGAGGATTATCCCGGGGTAGAAGTCGCCGGAAAAGCGGCGGAGTTTTCCATTAAGGTAAAAGAAGTAGCGGCTCCTGAGGTCCCGGAGATTGATGAAGCATTTATTAAGACGTTTGGAATTGAAGATGGCTCTGTAGAGGCTTTTCGTGCCGAAATCCGGACCAGTCTCGAGCGAGAACGTGATCAGCGGGCTCGTCTCAAGGTGAGAGAATCCGTGTTGGATGCGCTCATGAAGGACAACGAGTTTGAGGTACCCACCGCACTGGTTGATGAAGAAATCAATCGGTCGATTCAGGCCGTGCGCCAGCAGCTTCAGCAGCGTGGACTGCCTCACGATGGACCGATTGATCGCGCCAATTATCTTGACGAGGCCTATCGAAGGGTCCGGTTGGGGCTCGCGATGCACGGCGTCGTCAAGCGCTTGGAAATCAAGCCGGACGCCGATCGAGTGCGCGAGCGGGTTACTGAGATGGGCTCGAGTTACAGCGACCCGGAACAGTTTGTGAAGTGGTACTTCGAAGACAAGAGTCGCCTGGCACAGATCGAAGCGGTGGTGGTCGAGGAGCAAGCGGTCGACGCGTTGCTCGCGGAGGCCACCGTCACGGATAAGACGATCAGCTTTGAGGAGTTTATGCGTCCGGACGCCCCTGCTAAAGTAGAGGCGTAGTGGCGCGGTCGTGCAAGCCCATCTAGAAACGAGTTAATAAACATATGGCAAAAGTGATTGGTAGTGCTGATCTTCCGGAGGTACGGAACCTGGGTATGGTGCCTATGGTGATCGAGACCACGGGCAGGGGCGAGCGTGCCTACGACATCTATTCGCGGCTACTCAAGGAGCGCGTAGTCTTTATGGTAGGCCCGGTTGAAGACCACATGGCCAATCTGATTGTTGCGCAACTGCTGTTTCTGGAATCCGAGAATCCGGATAAGGATATCCATCTCTATATCAATTCGCCAGGTGGCTCGGTGAACGCGGGCATGGCGATCTATGACACCATGCAATTCGTACGACCGAGCATCAGTACGGTGTGTATTGGCCAAGCAGCGAGCATGGGGGCCGTGATCCTCGCCGGCGGAGCGGCCGGCAAGCGCTTTACGCTACCGCACTCTCGAATCATGATTCACCAGCCGTGGGGCGGTTTTCAGGGGCAGGCAACAGATATCGACATCCACGCGCGTGAGATCCTACGCTTGCGCGAACGGCTTAATCAGGTTCTTGCGCATCACACGGGGAAGGACGTCGCAACGGTGACCAACGATACGGAACGCGATAACTTCATGGATGAAGATGAGGCCGTTGCGTATGGCCTTGTAGATCGGGTTTTAAAAAGCAGGGCAGACGAGTAAACCAACTTGAGGTGACTCGCGGCGCTTGCATTTTTTTTCCAAAGGTTGCATCGTAAAGGCTGTGCATATAAGCAGACCCTCATAAAGAAGGGATCTGGAACTGAAGAAGGATAAGAGAGGCCCGAATGGCAGACGACGAAAACGAGAAGAAAAGCGACAAGTTGCTTTACTGCTCCTTTTGCGGAAAGAGCCAGCATGAAGTCAGAAAACTGATCGCTGGACCGTCCGTGTTCGTTTGCGACGAGTGTGTCGAGCTGTGTAATGAAATCATCCGCGAGGAAGCAGAAGATGCGGATGACAGCGAAACCTCAAGTGCGCGCTATCCCACGCCACGGGAAATATGCGAACGGTTGGACGATTATGTGATCGGCCAGTCAGACGCCAAAAAAGTCCTTTCGGTGGCCGTGTATAACCACTACAAACGAATCGAGCATGAAGGAAACAGTGGCTCGGGCGATGTAGATATCTCCAAAAGCAATATTTTGATGATCGGGCCGACCGGTTCGGGTAAGACGCTTTTGGCCGAGACCCTGGCCCAGGAGTTGAATGTTCCTTTTACGATCGCGGACGCCACAACCCTGACCGAAGCCGGGTATGTGGGAGAAGACGTCGAAAACATCATCCAGAAATTGCTCCAGAAATGCGATTACGATGTTGAGAAGGCCCAGGTAGGTATCGTTTACATTGACGAGATCGACAAGATATCGCGCAAGGCCGATAACCCGTCAATCACTCGCGATGTCTCGGGAGAGGGAGTGCAGCAGGCGCTCCTGAAGTTGATTGAGGGAACCGTAGCATCCGTGCCGCCACAAGGTGGCAGAAAACACCCTCAGCAGGAATTCTTGCAGGTCGATACCCGCAATGTGCTGTTCATTTGTGGCGGGGCGTTTGCCGGATTGGAGCGCGTCATTCAGGAGCGCTCGGAGAAATCAGGCATCGGGTTTGGGGCGGATATCAAGAGTAAGACTGACGATAAGTACGTCAGCGATTTCCTCAATAACCTTGAGCCCGAGGATTTGGTCAAATACGGACTGATCCCGGAATTCGTCGGTCGTATGCCGGTGGTCGCAACGCTCGAAGAGCTGGACGAACAGGCGCTGGTTACGATCCTTACAGAGCCCAAAAACGCTCTCGTGAAGCAGTATCAAAAATTGTTTGAACTCGAAGGCGTTGAGCTCGAGATCCGAGATGACGCGCTTCGCGCCATTGCCCGTCGGGCCCTTGCCCGAAAAACGGGCGCGCGCGGATTGCGGTCCATTCTGGAAAAAGCGCTGCTCGAGACGATGTTCGAATTGCCCTCCATGGAAAACGTCACTCGTGTCACGGTAGATGCCAACGTGATTGAAGAAGGCTCTCAGCCCCTCTTCATGTACGAAGACGCCCCCAGAAACGTATCTAGCCGGTCGTCCTGATACCCTCTTTGGGATAGGGTATTACGAGGAATTCTCAAGAATTCCTTGAAATCACCGCGAACCGACCCCAAACTAAGATCGAGCGGGTACAGCGCGTTGAGAACGCGCGACGGCCCGATGGTTCTACTTTGATATGACGGTAATCTAATGAGCGACGAGACCCCCATCGACCCGATCAGCCCGAGAACGCGATACCACATGCTGCCCTTGCGTGATGTGGTGGTCTTTCCGCACATGGTCTTGCCGCTCTTTGTGGGACGCGAGAAGTCGATACATGCGCTAGAGGAGGCCGTTCAGGCCGGAAAGCAGATATTCCTGGCCGCTCAACATGATGCGGCTGATGATGATCCCGGTCCGGAAGCCATCTTCAGCGTCGGCACGGTCGCTAACATTCTCCAGTTGCTCAAGCTGCCCGACGGCACGGTAAAAGTGCTCGTGGAGGGTATTTCGCGAGCGGTGATTACGGATTACGTCGAAACCGAGGACAGTTTTGTTGTGGATGCCACGGCGGTTGCGGAGGGCACCTTCGATGAGCGGGAGGGGGAGGTTCTTACGCGCACCGTCACATCCGAGTTTGAACAGTACGTCAAACTGAATTCCAAAATTCCCCCTGAGGTGCTGACATCACTTTCTGGGATCGATGATCCGGGGCGCCTGGCGGATACCATTGCCGCGCATTTGACGTTGCGCAACGAGGACAAGCAGAAGATCCTTGAGCTCGGGGACGTGGCCGAGCGTCTTGAGCATATCCTCGGCATCATGGAATCCGAGATTGATCTGCTGCAGGTCGAGAAGAGATTGCGCGGTCGCGTGAAGAAGCAGATGGAGAAAAGTCAGCGCGAGTATTACCTGAATGAGCAGATGAAGGCCATCCAGAAAGAGTTGGGCGAGATGGACGATGCGCCTAATGAGATGGAGGAACTGCAGCAAAAGGTGGAAAAGGCTGGCATGCCTACCGAGGCGCGCGAAAAGGCGGAGGCGGAGCTTAAAAAACTTAAGATGATGTCACCGATGTCTGCCGAGGCCACCGTCGTTCGCAATTACATCGAATGGCTGACTCAGGTGCCGTGGAAAAAACGCAGCCGCGTCTCGAAAGAGCTGGTCAAGGCGGAGGAGATCCTCGAAGCCGATCACTACGGACTGGAAAAAGTCAAAGAGCGGATCCTTGAATA
>Ga0181594_10001401_pt1 | contig 22407 bp, 16 predicted proteins | sample 071ome_18_FD_145603 | JGI IMG/M metagenome (GOLD analysis project Ga0181594, IMG submission 145603) | Coastal salt marsh microbial communities from the Groves Creek Marsh, Skidaway Island, Georgia - 071413BT metaG (spades assembly) | ecosystem: Environmental > Aquatic > Marine > Intertidal zone... | reverse complement strand
AGCGCGGCTGGGCGCGCTATGGCGTTTCGCTGGTGGTGGGCGTAGTGCTCGCCCTGGGCGGCGTACTGGGTTGGCGCAGCTACGAGGCTCATCAGGTGGAGACCGCCGAGGCGGCGTCCACGGCCTTCTATCGCTATCAGCAAGCCCTTGCTGAAGGCCGGGAGGCCGATGCAGCGGTGGAGGCTGCGCGCCTAACGGAGGCCCATGGCGACACGGTCTATGCGCTCTTCCTCGCCCTGGGCAATGCCCGGGATGCGGTGGAAGCGGGAGATTTGACCGCAGCTAAGACGGCACTGGAGACGGGGCTGACCCTTGCGCCCACGGAAGCCCTAAAGGATGTGGTTCGCCTCCGGCTAGCACGCCTTGCTCTCGCAGGAGAGGACGGCGCGGAGGCAGCTCTTCGCTATCTGGAAACGATTCGCCAGGGCGAGTCCCTGGCGGGGGTCGCGGAGCTCCGCGGGGATGCGCTGGCCAGTCTAGGGGCCTTTGCGGAAGCCCGGGCGGCCTACGCGGCGGCCTTGGCGGCGGGGGAGGGGGCCTTGCCCATCGTCTCCATGAAACTGGATGCGCTGCCTGCGGACGATGCCGGTGCAGCGGCAACGACGGAAGACGATCCCTCGTGACCGTCATGCCCAAGCGCCTTGTCCATGCAGGAATCATCGCCTTAACGCTCGGGGCCCTGGGGGGCTGCAGCTGGTTTGGAAGTGACAAGAACCCAGACCTGGAGCCCATGCCCCTCATGACCTTTGAGCCCGAGGGGGCGCTCCGGGAGCTATGGTCCGTGCAGGTGGGGGATGGGCAGGGTAAGCGCTACACCCGGCTGCGCCCGGCGCTGGTGGACGACACGCTGTTTGTCGCCGACGCCTACGGCCTGGTGGAAGCACGAGCGCTAAGCGACGGCCAACTGCGTTGGCGGGCCCGCATCGGGGCACCGGCTGGCAACTGGGCGTCGAAGCTCAATTTCCTGGCTCGGGATAATGACAACGGTAGTTTCGTCACCGGCGGCGTGGGCGCGGACGGCTACACCGTGCTCCTCGGGACTCGAGACGGCGTGGTCCATGCCCTTCGGGCCGACGACGGGGAGCCGCTCTGGACTGCCCAGCTGTCTTCGGAAATATTGAGCCCTCCGGCGGTGAACCGGGACCTGGTGCTGGTGCTCACCAGCGATGGTCGGCTCACCGCCCTGAATCGCTCCGATGGGGCTCGGCTCTGGTCCTATGATACCCAGGTGCCCGTGCTGACCCTGCGGGGAGGCAGTGCGCCTATCCTGAGTGGCGGCTTTGCCCTGGGCGGCTTTGCCAGCGGGCGCCTCGTCACGCTGCGGGCCAGCAATGGGCAAGTGCTTTGGGAAAATGCCGTGGGCCTGCCCGCGGGGCGGAGCGAGCTGGAGCGCATCGCGGACGTGGACTCTACGCCCCTGCTCAAGGGCGGCGTAGTGTTCGTGGTGGGTTATCAGGGCGCGGTGAAGGCGCTTCGCCTCCAGGATGGGCAAGCCCTCTGGGAGCGCCCGCTCTCAAGCTACGGTGCCCTGGCGGAGGGTTATGGCGCCGTCTTCGTCACCGACGATGCCGGCTCTATTTTTGCCCTCGATCAAAATGATGGCGTGGTGAGCTGGCAGCAACCTGGGCTCGCGCGCCGGGGGGTAACGGGGCCGGCGGTGGCCGGAGCGAATCTCCTGGTCGCTGATGAGGAGGGCTACGTGCACCTGTTCGCGCAGGCGGACGGTCGTCCTCTGGCGCGGCGTCGTGTCGATCGCAAGGGCGTGCGCCTCGCGCCCCTAGGCGATGGCGACGTGTTTTACGTGTACAGCAACCGTGGGCGCCTCCAGGCCCTACGCTTCGAAGCTTCACCGTGAGCCCCCGTCCATGACCGGCACCCTGGCGCTCGTGGGCCGCCCCAATGTGGGGAAATCGACGTTATTTAATCGCCTGACCCGAAGCCGAGACGCGCTCGTGGCTGATCTGCCCGGGCTCACCCGGGATCGCCAGTACGGGACGGCGCTGTTGGCCGGCCGCCGTCTGGTCCTTATCGATACCGGGGGGCTGTCCGGGGAAGAGGTGGGCATCGATAGCGCCATGGCCCAGCAAACGCTGCAGGCCGTGGAAGAGGCGGATCGAGTGCTGTTTTTGGTGGATGGGCGGGCGGGCCTGACCGCCGGCGATGAGCTGATTGCGGAACAGCTTCGTCGCCTGGGCCGGGAAGCGCACCTCATTGTGAACAAGGTGGACGGGGTTGGTGACGACGCGGCCCTCGCGGAGTTCGCCAGCCTGGGCTTTGGAGAACCCCTGCCCATTTCCGCTGCCCATGGCCGGGGCTTGCGCGCCCTGGAAGACACCATCGGAAACCTGTTCCCCGAAGCGTTGACGGAAGAGGAAGAGGCGGCCCGAGGCCTTGTGGTCAGCGTCGTGGGCCGCCCTAACGTCGGCAAATCGACGCTCATCAACCGCATGCTGGGAGAAGAGCGGGTGGTGGTCTTTGACCAGGCCGGCACCACCCGGGATAGCATCTTCATCCCCTACGAGCGCGACGGCCAGCGCTACACGCTGGTCGATACGGCGGGCGTGCGGCGTCGCGGCAAGGTAAGCGACACGGTCGAAAAGTTCAGCATTGTTAAGACCCTGGCGGCGATCGATGCCGCGGGCGTGGTGGTGCTGCTTATCGACGCTCGGGAAGGGTTGGTGGAGCAGGATCTGCATCTGCTAGGCACGGTGCTTGAATACGGTCGGGCCGTGGTGCTGGCCGTGAACAAGTGGGACGGCATGACCCCCGATGACCGCGCCCGGGTGAAGGATACCCTCGGTCGCCGCCTGAACTTCATTCCCTGGCTACGCATTCACTTCATCTCTGCCAAGCACGGCACGGGGGTGGGAACGCTCTATGGCGCCGTAGCTGAGGCCTGGGACAGCGCCATGCGTAAGATGCCCACGCCAAAGCTCACCGCGGTGCTCGAGAGCGCCGTGCAAGAGCACGCGCCGCCGCTTCACCAGGGCCGGCGCATCAAGCTGCGCTACGCGCATCAGGGGGGACACCGGCCGCCGCGGATCATCATCCACGGCAACCAAACGGAGCATTTGCCCCAGGCGTATATACGTTTCCTAGAAAAGCGCTTCCGGGAGCACTTTAAGCTTGTGGGGACGCCCCTCGTGGTGGGCTTTAAGGGGTCCGAGAATCCCTTCGCCGGGCGTCGAAACACCCTGACCCCCCGGCAGCAGCGGAAGCGGCAGCGGCTCATGAAGCACATCAAGAAGAATAAGCGCTAGCTGTCACGACCCCTTCATAAAACTGTCAGCTAGTCGTAAGCGAACGATCACGAGATTTTCACCTTGGCGCTCCATGGTGGCGGGCGAAGTTTGCCTACCCACCCGAAGGAGCCCTTATGAACTTCAAAATGAAAGGCCTCGTGGCCGCGATGATCTGTGCCAGCTTCGCATTGGCCGGCTGTGAAGGGGATGATGGCAGCCCCGGCGCGACCGGTCCGGCAGGAGCCACCGGCGCGACGGGCGCCGCCGGCGCCGATGGGGTGGACGCCTCTCGCACCGCCATTTCCCTGTCCTTTCTCGGTCGCGGCTTCAACCCGGACGCGGTCTTTGACGGCTCCGCTGCGGAAATCGTCGATTTTGATCCCGCCACCGGCCGGGCTTTTGTGGTGAACGCGCAGGCTGGCGGCGTGGATATCTATAGTCTGGCTGCGCCAGCGAGTCCGATCTTCGTTGAGGAGCTCGATGTTGCCGCCGACGTGGCTGCGGCCATCGACGGCATCGCCGCCGCGGACCTCGGCGCCGTCAACAGCGTCGCGATTCGCAGCGCGAGCAACACCATGGCTGTGGCCATTGCCGCCGAGCCGGAAACGAACAACGGCTACGTCGCTTTCTATCAGGCGTCCGATGGCACCTTCCTCGCGGCGGTGGAAGTCGGCGCGCTGCCTGACTCCCTTGCCATTTCCCCTGATGGCAACACGGTGGTGGTGGCCAACGAGGGGCAGCCAAGCGGCGATTACACGATCGATCCCGAGGGCTCCATCAGCGTTATCGATATCTCCGGGGGGGCATCTACGGTCGCCGCGGCTAACGTGACTGCCGTGACCTTCGATGGCCTCGTGGCTGCCGATATCCCGGGCGTGCGGATCTCGGGCCCCGGTGGAGACATCGCCGCTGCCCTTGAGCCCGAATACGTGACCATCAGCGACGACAGCGCGACGGCATATGTCTCCTTGCAGGAAAACAATGCCATCGCCGAGGTGGATCTCGCGACGGGCACCCTCAACGATATCTGGGCCCTGGGCTTCAAGGATCACCGCAATCCCGGCAACGAACTGGATGTCAGCAACCGGGACGACGTTATCAATATCCGCAATTGGCCCGTCTATGGCGTCTACATGCCCGATTCCATCGCCACCTACACGGTGAATGGGGTGCCTTACGTGGTGACTGCGAACGAGGGGGATTCCCGGGATTACGCAGCGCATGTCGATGAGCTTCGGATTAAGGACATCGGCGGCACCAACAGCCTTTCTCTACCGCTGGCGGACGTCCTCACCTTTGGTGCAGATTACAACCAGGATGGGGTGGTGGACGCGTCCGATTTCCTCGAGAACGAAGCGCTCGGTCGCCTGAAGATCATCACTGACCTCGGGGTTACGGGTGCGAACTGCGACGCCACGGGCACGGAGCCGCAGAGCTGCACCTATGAGGCGCTTTACGCCTTTGGAGCCCGCTCCTTCTCCATCTTCAACGCTGAGTCTCAATCCTTGGTGTTTGATTCTGGGAATGACTTTGAGCGTATTACCGCCGAACGTAACCCGGCGGGCTTCAATGCCAGCAACGATAGCAACGCGGGCGATGATCGCTCCGACGATAAGGGCCCTGAGCCGGAAGGGGTGGAGCTTGCGGTCATCGATGGCCGCACCTACGCCTTCATCAACCTTGAGCGGGTCGGCGGGGTGATGGTCTACGACATCACGGAGCCAGAGCGCGCGGAGTTCGTGCAGTACGTGAACGACCGTGACTTCACCCTGGCGGACGCGGAGCTTGTTGCCGGGGCCACGGATCTGGGCCCGGAGATCACGCACTTTGTGTCCGCAGAGGACAGCCCCTCGGGCAACGCGCTGCTCCTCGTGAGCAACGAGGTGAGCGGTACGCTGGCGGTCTACCAGGTCGACGTGCGCAGCATTTCCAACTAGGCCTTTCGATGGGTTCGGGGCCCCGGCCGCGTCAGCGCCCGGGGCCTTTTTTATGCCTTGGAGGGGGCTACGGGCCCCTCCGCAATGACCGCGAGGGTGCCCCCGGCGAGGGTTGCCTGGAGCCGGGTGCCCGGGGCAACGGCTTCTGGGCTTTTGATCACCGTTCCAAAGCGCTTTCCCGCTTCCGGCTCGGTAGTCAGCACAGCATAGCCGCGAGCAACGGTCCCGAGAGGGCTTTGGAGCTGGAGTCCCTGGGCGGCCAAAGCCAAGCGCTGAGCTAGCCGTTCCTGGCGGTAGGAGAGGGCATCACGCAGGGCCGTTTCCGCCTGGGCGACCCGCTGCTTGCCCGCGGCGATGGGGTCTAGCGGTGAGGCGCGACGCAACCGTTGGGTCAGGGCGCCGGTGCGATCCTTTGCTCGGGCAAGCCGTTGCGCTGGAGAGGCGGCCCGCAGCCGCTGCTCGAGGGCGGCGAGCTGCTGGCGCCGGGACTGCTGTCCGTAGCGCAGGGCTCCGTGAAGCTGTCCCTCCAGGCCGTCTAGGCGCTGCGCCAAATGATTCAGGCGGGGCCGAGGATCTTGAAGGCGGCCACGGAGGTGGCGTAGGCGCTCCCTCTGCTGCTGGAAGGCGAGACGAAGGCTCCGGCGCAGTCGGCCTGTCTGCCGCGCCACGCTATGGGCGAGGGCCTCCCGGTCCGGGGTGGTCAGCTCCGCCGCCGCCGAGGGCGTCGGCGCCCGCAGGTCAGCCACGAAGTCCGCAATGCTGACGTCGCTTTCATGGCCGACGGCGGCCACCACGGGGCGAGGGCAGGCAACGATGGCTCGGGCGACGCGCTCGTCATTGAAAGCCCAAAGGTCTTCGAGGCTGCCGCCGCCGCGTCCCGTAATCACGAGGTCCGGCGCGCCGGTGGGATCGTCTTCGCACCAGCGCCGAAGGCGATCGAAGGCGGCGACGATCTCTCCCGGGGCCCGTTCCCCCTGCACCGCCGAGGGCAAAAGGGTGAGCTGGGCGGCGGGCCACCGTCGACCCAGCACGGTGAAGAGGTCCTGGATCGCGGCGCCGGTGGCCGAGGTGATCAGGGCGATGTGCCGAGGCAAAGCGGGAAGGGGACGCTTGCGCTCGGCGGCAAAGAGGCCCTCGGCTTCGAGCTGCTTCCGCAGCGCCTCATAGGCCAGGCGCAGGGCGCCTTCCCCTGCGGGCTCGAGGCTATCGACGATGAGCTGGAACTCCCCCCGATCGGGGTAGAGGCTCACCCGAGCCCGAAGCTGCACCTGGAGCCCATTGCGCACCTCACAGCGCACCCGGGCATTGCGCCCTCGGAACATGGCGCAGCGCACCTGGGCCTTAGAATCCTTCAGGGTGAAGTACCAGTGGCCTGAGGCCGGACGGGAGAAGTTGGAGATCTCCCCCTCGATCTGGATCAGGCCAAATTGGTTCTCCAGCGCGACCTGCACCTCGTGGTTAAGGCGGCTCGGGGTGTAGGGCGTTTGGGGGGGCGCGACCATGCTCATGGCGTCCATGCTAGCACCCTTCCTTCCCGGGCTCCGAAGGGGCCCTCGGCGCTGTCTTTTTTGCCTTCCAAGGCCCGTCGGCGTAGCATTGCGCGCTTACCTTTTTGGGGGCCTCGCGATGCTTCGAATTGCCCACGACGCGCTCACCTTTGACGACGTTCTGCTCCTGCCTGCCTTCTCCGATGTGTTGCCCTCGCAGGTAGATCTAACGACGCAGCTGACGCGCAATATCCGCCTTAACATTCCCCTGCTTTCCGCTGCCATGGACACGGTGACGGAAGCGCGCCTGGCCATCGCCATGGCTCAGGAAGGGGGCATCGGCATCATCCATAAGAACATGCCCATCGAACGGCAGGCCCGGGAAGTGCGCCTGGTTAAAAAGTTCGAGAGCGGCGTGATTCGCGACCCCATCACCATCACCCCGGAGGCGACGGTGCGCCAGCTCCTCGAGCTGACCCGGGAACACGCCATTTCCGGCGTGCCTGTGGTGCGCGGCACCGATTTGCTCGGCATCGTGACCTCCCGGGACGTGCGCTTCGAGCCCGACCTCGAGACAAAGGTCAGCGAGATCATGACCCCGAAGGAGAAGCTGGTTACGGTACCGGAGGATGCGGCGGAAGACGTGGTTCGCGATCTGCTCCATCGCCATCGCATCGAAAAGGTGCTGGTTACCAACGACGCCTTTGAGCTCCGGGGCCTGATCACGGTGAAGGACATCAATAAGGCCCAGATGTACCCCCGAGCCTGCAAGGACAGCCAGGGGCGGCTGCGCGTCGGCGCCAGCGTGGGCACCTCCGCGGAGACCGAAGCGCGGGTCGCAGCACTGGTGGAAGCGGGCGTGGACATCATCGTGGTGGATACGGCTCACGGTCATTCCAAGGGCGTGCTCGACCGGGTGCGCTGGCTGAAGGCGACCTATCCCCAGCTGGACGTGATCGGCGGCAATATCGCCACCGCTGACGCCGCCCGGGCGCTGGTGGACGCCGGCGCCGATGCCGTGAAGGTGGGCATTGGCCCGGGATCGATCTGCACCACCCGCATCGTGACTGGCATTGGCGTGCCCCAGGTAACGGCCGTGGCTAACGTGGCTGCGGCGCTGGCGGACACGGACGTCTCCGTGATCGCTGATGGCGGCGTGCGCTACTCCGGAGACCTGGCCAAGGCCATCGTCGCCGGGGCCCATGCGGTCATGGTGGGTAGCCTCTTCGCGGGGACCGATGAGGCGCCCGGGGAGGTGGAGCTTTACCAGGGTCGTACCTATAAGGCCTATCGGGGCATGGGGTCCCTCGGCGCGATGGATCAGGCCCACGGCTCCTCGGACCGGTACTTCCAGGGCACGGAGCGGGATGCGTCTAAGCTGGTGCCGGAAGGCATTGAGGGCCGCGTTCCCTACAAGGGCGCCATGGGCAGCATCGTGCATCAGCTCATGGGTGGCCTTCGGGCCTCTATGGGGTACACCGGATCTCCGGATATGACCATCATGCGCACCCGACCCCAGTTCGTGCAGGTGACCTCGGCGAGCATGGCGGAAAGCCACGTGCACGGGGTCAGCATCACGAAGGAAGCGCCGAACTACCCGACCCGCTAGGGCTAAACGAGAGCCGCCATGAGCCACGATATCCACCAGGAGCGGATCCTGGTCCTCGATTTTGGATCCCAGTACACCCAGCTCATCGCGCGCCGGGTGCGGGAGCTCGGGGTCTTTTGCGAAATCCTGCCCTTTGATATTCCCGAGGTGGAAATCGTCAACCGGGCACCGCGCGGCATCATCCTCTCCGGCGGTCCCGAAAGCGTAACCCTGGAAGAAACGCCCCGGGCCCCAGGCATCGTTTTTGAGCTGGGCGTGCCGGTGCTCGGCATTTGCTACGGCATGCAGACCATGGCGCTTCAGCTGGGCGGGGCGGTGGAGCCCTCGGACGAGCGCGAGTTTGGCCACGCCCGGGTGACCCGGATCGCGGCGGATGCTTTCCTCGGCGATCCCGTGGACCACGGCGATGCGGACTATGACGTGTGGATGAGCCATGGGGACCGGGTGTCCGCCCTCCCTCCGGGCTTCCAGCACAGTGGCCAATCGCCCAATGCGCCCATCGCGGCCATGGCCGACCCGACTCGCCATTTCTATGGCGTGCAGTTTCATCCTGAAGTCACCCATACGAAGCAGGGGGAAGCCATGCTTCGCCGCTTCCTGCGGGAAGTGTGCGGCTGCCAGGCGCTGTGGACCGCCGCCAATATCGTGGACGACGCCATCGAGACCGTGCGCCAGCAGGTGGGGTCGGGCAAGGTGCTGCTGGGCCTCTCCGGCGGCGTGGATTCCTCCGTGGTGGCGGCCCTGCTGCACCGCGCGATCGGCGATCAGCTCGTCTGTGTTTTCGTCGATAACGGCCTGCTTCGCCTGAAGGAAGGCGATGAGGTCATGGAGGCCTTCCGCCAGGCCGCTGATGACAGCCTCGCCCTGAACATTATTCGCGTGGATGCGGAAGAGGAGTTCCTGGGCAAGCTGGCCGGGGAAAGCGATCCGGAGCGCAAGCGGAAGATCATTGGCGAGACCTTCATCGAAGTGTTCGAGCGGGAAGCGGCCAAGCTTGAGGGAGTTGCGTACCTCGCTCAGGGCACCATCTACCCTGACGTGATCGAGTCCGCGGCCTCCAAGTTTGGCAAGGCCCATGTCATTAAGTCTCACCACAATGTGGGCGGCCTTCCCGAGCGCATGAAGCTCGAGCTGGTTGAACCCCTGCGGGAGCTGTTCAAGGATGAGGTTCGGCGGATTGGTCTGGCGCTAGGCTTGCCCGAGCGGCTCATTTTCCGCCATCCCTTCCCGGGCCCTGGGCTGGGCGTGCGCATTCTTGGGGAAATTAAAAAGCCCTACGCGGATCTCCTGCGGGAAGCGGACGCGATCTTTATCGAGGAGCTCCGCGCCGCTGGGTGGTACGAAAAGGTGAGCCAAGCCTTTACGGTGTTTATGCCCGTGAAATCCGTGGGCGTGGTGGGCGACGCGCGGCGCTACGAATACGTTGTGGCCCTGCGGGCCGTGGAAACCATCGACTTTATGACGGCCCGCTGGGCGCATTTACCCTACGAGCTCCTTGAGACCGTCTCCAACCGTATCATCAATGAGATTTCCGGCATCTCCCGCGTTACCTATGACGTGAGCTCGAAGCCGCCGGCCACCATTGAGTGGGAATAGGGGCGGCTAACTCCGCAGCCAGTTCTCAACCCTCAGCCCTCGGGCAAGGTGAATAACTCTTCAACGCGACATCCTAGGGTCCTTGCGATTTTGAGCGCGAGGACCGTGGAGGGGATGTAGATGCCGTTCTCAATTGCATTGATGCTTTTGCGCGATACGTCCGCCGCTTCCGACAGCGCTTGCTGGGTCAGGCCGGCGGCCTTTCGCCGCGCCTCCAGGGTGTTTAGGAGCTTCGCATGGTGCCGTCCCAAGGCTACGGCTCCTCGTAACGTTCCACGGCGCTGGTGAGTTCGGCGCCGGTGTTGGGGAAGAGCGTGCCCGCAACGAAGGTGCCGATGCCAATGGTCCCGACCAGTAGGCCTGCCCCCTTGAGCAGGGGCCCCAGGGCGGTGGCGCCGAGAAGGTAGAGCCCGATGCCGACGGAAAGGGCGATCACGCCCCCTCGGCGATAGTCGATGGGCTCGCCCTTGCGCTCTTCAAACAGCCGAAGCAGCTCCTCGACCTTCCGCGGATCCTCGAGGTGCTTGGCAATTTCCAGCGCGGTTTCGCGCTTTCCCTTTCCTTCGTAGTACTGCCAGATAAATACCGCGACGGGGATGATGATGCCCGTCAGCATGCCCGCAAGCGGAATCCATTCGCCCATGAATCAACCTCCTAAAAATGTAACGCAAACCTCTCATTCGGCTAATGAGAAGTCAAGGTTACATTTGCGCTAATGCTGCCGGGCAGGCTTTGGTGGGAGAGGACGGCCGATGGTAGCTTGCACCGGAAGCGCTCGATTCGGTGACGCGTAGAGGGAGACCATCGCATGGCAGCCACGGGCTTGTTGGCACTGCTGGATGACATCACCACGCTACTGGACGACGTAGCGGTTTACTCTAAGGTGGCCGTCAAGAAGAGCGCCGGGGTGCTCGGCGACGATTTGGCCTTGAATGCGGAACAGGTCAGCGGCGTCGATGCGCGGCGGGAGCTGCCCGTGGTCTGGGCCGTGGCCCGGGGTTCCTTCCTCAATAAGCTCATTCTGGTGCCGCTGGCGCTCCTCTTAAGCGCCTTTCTTCCCATGCTGGTGACGCCCCTTCTGATGCTTGGAGGGTTGTTTCTCTGTTACGAGGGCGCGGGCAAGCTCGCGAGCTTCTGGGGACAGGACCGGGAAGGGGAGCGGAGCCATCGACAGACAGTCTCTTCGGCAGCGCAGGAGAGCGCGGCGGCGCTGCTCGCGGAGGAGCGGGCGCAGATTCGCGGCGCCATCCGCACGGACTTCATCCTCTCCGCGGAAATCGTCGTGATTGTGCTTGGGACGGTTCAGGCCTTGCCCCTGGTGCCCCGCGCCCTAACCCTCTCCTTGGTGGCCCTCGCAGCCACCGTTGGGGTCTACGGCGTGGTCGCCGCCATTGTGAAGCTCGATGATCTTGGCCTGGCGCTGCTCAAGGCGAAGACCTCCATCCTGGCCCAGGCCCTTGGACGAACGATCCTGGCCTTTGCCCCCTGGCTCATGCGCGCGCTGTCCGTTCTGGGAACAGCGGCGATGTTTTTGGTTGGGGGGAGCATCTTGCTGCACGGCGTGCCGGTCCTTGCGCACGGGCTCGAGGGAGTCCTCGCCACCGTCGGTACCGGCGTCTTTTGGCTTTCCATGCTGCTGGAAGGCGCAGTGGGCGTGCTCGCAGGGGCTGTTGCCCTGGGGCTGGGCGGGCTATGGGTGCGCCTGCGGTCCTAGAAGGCCGTGACCCGGAGGTGCCGGCCACTGATAATCGCCGCCGCTTTCATAAAGGAACTGCCGGCCATGGCCGATGACTTCACGCTTACCGTGACCTGCCCCGCGAGCAGCGGGATCGTGGCTGCGGTGACCACTTATCTCTTTGACCGGGGCTGCTATCTTTCTGAGCTCCATCAGTTCGATGACGAGTGCTCCGGGCGCTTCTTTCTTCGCGCCGTGGGGCGGGTCACGGAGGGCGATAGCACCCTTGAAACCCTAGAGGCGGGGTTCCCGATGCTTGCTGAGGCCTTCTCCATGGAGTGGGCCTTCCATCGCAATGCTGAGCCCCTGAAGACCCTCATCATGGTGAGCAAGATCGACCACTGCCTGTCTGATCTTCTCTACCGGATTCGAAAGGGGGAGCTCCCCATCGAGGTGACCGCCGTGGTGTCGAACCACCTCACCTGCCGCGGCGACGTCGAACGGGAAGGGATCCGCTTCGTCTATCTACCGGTGACGCGGGAGCGAAAGGCGGCGCAGGAGCACGCCCTCAAGGAGATCATCAGGGAGACCGGGACGGAGCTGGTGTTGCTTGCGCGCTACATGCAGATCCTTTCCGACGATCTCTGTGACTTCCTCTATGGGCGCGCCATCAATATCCATCATTCCTTCCTGCCGGGCTTTAAGGGCGCGAAGCCCTATCATCAGTCCCATGAGCGCGGGGTGAAGCTGATTGGGGCGACGGCGCACTACGTGACAGCAGACCTCGACGAAGGCCCAATCATTGAGCAGGCCGTACAGCCCGTGGACCACACTTATACGCCGAAGATGCTTGCGACGGCGGGGCGGGATACGGAAACCATGGCTCTAGCGCGAGCGGTCCGCCTGCACGCCGAGCATCGGGTTTTCGTCTATGACAATAAAACCGTAGTCTTTCGCTAGGATGGTGACTCCAAAACGAGGGGGGCGAAGCAATGACAGCACCAGAATTTGTATCTCTTGAAGACGCTGCGGCGATGAAGACGGGCACCCGCATCACCTTTATTCCGGGGCTCCAGGCGCTCTATGCTGAGGCGCTGAAGAACCTCTGCTACGTCAAAAAAATTCCGATTATTCGCGCTCTTCATCCCATGATGGGCATCGACAAGGCGACGGGGCAGGACCGGCAGGCCCGGCTCTATGAGCTCACCAGCCAAACCAGCTTGCCTACCATGTTCCACAACGAAGAGCGGCCCCGGAATGTGTGGACGGAGCAGCTGGCCTTGGCTGAGCAGATCGGCGCCCCGGACAGCCCTAAGCTGATTCCCGACGATTACGCGCTGCGGGCGGAGGTTTATGGCCTCTCCGCCATCATCCTGGGGGAAGATGGGCTGGTGTGGAACATGCGTATCCTCAATGACGGCCCGCTGGGCCGGAAGTACGGCTACAGCGAGGCGGCGAGCGCCGCGGCGCCAGAAAAGGTCGGCGCGGTGCTCAAGCTGTTAGACGAGCGCCTCGCGGCTCAAGAAGCTCGCGGCTCGGCCTATCTGGTAGGGGATGCGCTCTCTGCGGCGGATATCTACTGGGCCACCATGAGTATGGCCGTTTGCCCCGCGCCTCCCTCCATCATGCCCGTCACCAAGCAGAACCAGGGCATGCTGCAGTTCTTCGAGGCCAACGCAAAGCTGCCGGCGGTGGCAGAGGTAATGTCGCCGCGCATTGAAGCGCATCAGCGCTTCATCCTCACGACCTATTGCGAAACGCCGGCGGTGCTGGGGGGCGATCCCCTCTAGCGTTGGCCTAGGGATCACAAAAAAGGGGCGCCGCGGCGCCCCTTTTGCCAGGTCGACGGGAGGCTCAGGTCCCGGTCCAGTTCGGGGCCCGCTTCTCGGCGAAGGCCTTTGGCCCTTCCTTGGCGTCGTTGGAGGTGAAAACCTTTTGCTGCCAGGGGATCTGCATTTCCCAAAGCTTGTCTTCTTCGATGCCCATAGCGGCGGACCGCACTAGGCTCTTGGAGGCCTTCACGGCCAGGGGGGCGTTCTCGGCGATGCGCTCTGCGAGGGCGATAGCGGCGTCCAGGGCTTCGCCGGGTTCGGTGAGGGCGCTAAGCATCCCCGCATCCATGGCTTCCTCGGCCGTAATGGGCTCTCCGGTTAGGGCCATTTCCATGGCCTTGGCGTAGCCCACCCGAGCGGGTAGGCGGAACACGCCCCCAGCGGCGGCGAAGAGCCCCACCTTTACCTCCCGAATGCCGATCTTGGCGCCCTTGGCGGCGACGATGAGGTCGCAGGTGAGCATGATCTCGCAGCCCCCGGCGAGGGCGAAGCCGTTCACCGCCGCGATGAGGGGCTTTTCAGCGCCGCTGCGGACAAACTTATTCAGGGGGCCGATGTCTTCGCCCCGGGCGAAGGCCTTCAGGTCCATGCCCGCGCAGAAGGCGCGGCCGCTACCGGTGATAACGCCGGCCACCAGGCTATCGTCGCTGTCGAGCTCCTGGATGGCATTCCAGAGCCCATTGGACAGGGCGCCATTGATGGCATTCATAGCGTCGGGCCGGTTCAGGGTGATCACCATCACGCGGCCCCGACGCTCCACGATGATCGCTTGTTCTTCGCTCATGTCTCTCTCCACGGTGAATTGACGGGCCTAGCCTCGCACGAAGTGCGCCTCGCGAAAACTCTTGGACGCGGTAGACTAGCCCTGTGAAAGGAAAGGACGCCTTCATGCGACGGTGGTTGCCCTTAACGATTGTTTTGCTCGTCTGCCTTACCCCGGGGGCTCGTGCTGCGGGCGGGGCGCTCTTTTTAAGCGACGAGGGCTTCCAGGATTTCAAGGGGCACCTGAACCTTTGGCGTGACCCCTCGCGGGAGGCAACGTTGCAGGAGGCTCGGGCGGCGCAAGGGGCTGGGGCTTTCTCACCTATCCCTGGAAACCTGGGCCTTGGCTATGTGCCCGAGGCTGCCTGGCTGACCTTTTCCCTGCGGGTGCCTGAGGGCCCCGTGCAGGATCGCTGGCTAGAATTGGCCCCGCCCTATATTGATCGCTTCGACCTCTACCATTTCGATCCTACCGGTGCCCTCGACCATAGAACGGGGGGGGATATCTTCCCGCTCAGTAATCGTGAATTAGCCTATCGGAACCATGTTTTCCGCCTCGCCTTGGCCCCCGGGGAGCATCAATTCTTTCTGCGTGTTGAAGCCAAAGGCTTGATTGCGGCCATGGTGAAGCTGTGGACGTCGCCGGCGCTGGACGCCCGGTTTCAAATCACCTATCTCCGGGCCGGCGTGTATTTTGGGTTTCTACTGGCGGCCCTCCTGGGCGCAGTGGCGCTCGCGATCACGCTTCGAGATGGGCTTGTGCTTCTGTTCGCCGGTTCGATTTTGTCCCATGGCCTCAATAACGTTTCTATTTGGGGCCTGCTCAATCATTTAGTACTGCCGCAGGCCCCAGCCCTTGCGGACCAATTAACGGGACTCTTTGCGCTTTCCGTTTCTCTTTTTGCGTGGTGGTTCTTCGCCCGGCTGTTGGAGCTCCGTCGTTATCACCCTTGGTTCTATCGAGTGAGCCAGGGAGGCGTTGCTTTTTCTGCGGTGGCCTTGCTGCTCTCTCCCTTTGGTTACTATCAGACGTTGTCCTTCTGGGTGCAGCTTTACGCCCTCCTCTTTATCGGCGGAGCGCCCTTTGTGGCCCTCAGGCTGTGGCGTGGGGGCAGTACGCTTAATCGCTTTCTGGCGTTCTCTTATATCAGTGTTATCTTGAGCCTGGTTCTTACCATGCTGTTTGCCCTAGGGGTCCTTCCTTTTAGCGAGGCGCTGGCTTACGCCCAGGCCGCTACGGCTATGGTCTATGTGGGGATGTTCTCAGCCTATCTCCTATTCAAGGCCGCTGAGGGCCAGCGCGTCCTCGCCCGAGCGGAGGCTGAGCATGGGCTTTTTGAGGAGCGCACGCGCTTGCTCCAGCTCATCGCCCATGAGCTGCGCACCCCGGTAGCGAAGATCGACGCGGCTCGGCAGGTGCTAGAGCTTCTGGAGAGAACGCCGGATGCGAAGCCGGAAGCTCGTCAGCCCCGACTTGCCGCGATTCGCCAGGCTACGGAGCGGCTCAAGCTACTGTTCACCTTGACGTTAGATCGCGAGCGGCAGGAAGCGGTTGGCGTTCCACCTTCAACCCTTTCCGTCGATTTGCTTCTCAAGGACTTGGAAGCGCTTTGCGGTCCGGTGCTGCGCGGGCGCCTACGCATTGATCTCGCTGTACCCCAGGCACAGGTGCGCGCCGATGCACGGGAGCTGGGCTTTGCGCTGCTAAACTTGCTAGAGGGGATGGCGGAGGTTTCACCCCGAGACAGCGCTTTGACGCTTAGTGTCACGGGGGAGCGGAATGAGCGTGGCCTCCCGCAAGTCGTCCTCATCCTCACAGCGCCCCGATCTTTGGAGGGCGAACGGTTCAGCGGCACGACCTTCGTCCGCTCCGTATTTGAAGCCTATGGTGGCGGTTTTCGTTGGCTCCCGGCGGAGGAGGGGATGCAGCGCGTCCAGCTCTGGTTGCCGGAAGCCTTGCAATAGGAAGGGAGAGGTCCGTGCACCAGTCAGAGGAACCATGGCAGCGGGGGTGGGTATGGTGTGCCGTGGCCTGCCTCCTTTGCTTATGGGTGGCAGGTGCGCAGGGTGCTCCCATGCAGCTTGATCCTGAGACCCCTCGCCAAGGCCTGAGCGATGGAAGCCTTTCTGTCTGGGAGGACCCGAGCGCGGAGGCGTCGCTGCCGGAAGCGGTCAGGGCCTTTGAGGCAGGCGCTTTCCGTTCGCTTCCGGGGTCGCTGGCCCTGGGTTTCAAGTCCGGGGCGGCGTGGCTGCACGGCGCCCTTGAGGTTGGGCCTGGGGCGGGGGGCGAGCGTTGGCTGGAACTGTATCCAGCTTACGTCGATCAGCTTGATCTTTACTATCGGGGCCCCGACGGCCTTTGGCAGCATCGTTCTGGCGGAGATTTGTTGCCCCAACGCGTGAAGGCGATCCCCCACCGGGGACATGTTCTCCCCGTTTTCCTGGCGCCCGGACGGTACGACCTGTTCCTGCGCCTGGCCTCGGAAAGTGATCTCGCCGCAGCGCCCGTGCTCTGGAAGCCCGAAGCCTTTCAAGCCTTCAGCTATAAGCTTTACTGGGCCGATGGGATCCTCTTGGGGATTGCCGCTGCCATCGCCTTTTTAAACGCCTTTGTTTTTCTTCGGCGCCGCACGGTGCTGGAGGGCGTCTTCGCCTTGGCGGCGGTGGTGGCCACGCTTCAATGGTCTGCCCCCTCGGGGCTCCTCGCGGAGTGGGTCTTCCCCGAGGCTCCGCGCTGGGGGAGCCGCGCCGGGGGCGTGCTGGTTTGCCTCTATTCGGCGTCCATGTGGGTCTTTTTCATGGTGCTCTTCGAGGCCCATCGCTATCACCGCATTTTCTATCATATCGGGCGGTTTGCGGTGGCCATGGGGCTCGGGGGCACGGTGCTGACGGTCCTCGGCTTCTATCGCCACGTGGGTCCCCTTATCCACGCGCTGTCCTTGGTGGCCTTTCTACTGGCCCCTGTGGTCATGCGTCGCCTCTGGCGCCAAGGGGATGTCGCCTCCCGAGCCGTCGCGTTGGCCATTGGTGCCTATGCGCTCATTACCTTGATGATTGTCCTGCGGAACCTGGGCGTTCTTTGGCTGGCGGGCACCGAGATATTAGCTCGCCTGGGTCCCCTCATGGTTTTCCTCGTTGCCTTTCAAGCAGCCTTGGTGGTTCGCTCCTTGTCCATGCGAATGGCTTTTGCGAAGGCTCAGGCAGAACGGGAAGAATTGCAGGAAGAGCGAAGACTCGCGGCGGGGGCAAGGGAAGATCGAGCAAGGCTCCTCGCGCTCCTCGCCCATGAGCTTCGTACGCCGGTGGCTCAGATCGATTCCTCCCGGCAGGTGCTGGAGCTTCTCGCGGAGCACAGTAGCCGTAAGCAATATCGTCTCCGGATTCGCTGGCTGGAAGCGCTAAGGGATGCGGTGGCCCAGCTGAAGCTGGTGTTTACCCTCGCTGTCGATCTGGACGATGAGCGCCGAGGCCAGGGGGAGGGAGATCCTTCGCCTCGGATGGTGGGGGATGTTTTTGAGGAGGCCCGGGCGCTTCTCCCCCCTGCGCTCCAAGAGCGCATCGCGCTGACTCTGGACGCGCCCGGGCTCCAGGTTTTGGGCCCGCCTTCGGTGGTTCATGGGATCGCCGTTCTGCTCTGGGTGGGGGCGGAGAATGCGGGGCAGTGGGACGTGACCCTCGCGCCCTCCGAACCCGGGAGCCGCGCTGGCGTGCTGATGATCGGGGATCATCAGGGGCCGGGGGGAGCGGATGTGGTGTTCTCCGGGGTCGCCTTGCCGACAGCGGTCCTTGAAAGCTATGGGGTGGAGCTGTCCGTAGGCTGCCTTTGGCCGTCTCGAGCCCTGCAGGTGCGGGCGTTTTTTCCCGGAGCAGCATCATGAAGACGGCGCCTGCGCTGCTGTGGTGCCTTCTGGGGTGCTTTGCCTGGTTTCTGTGTGCCGACGCGTTTTCGGCAGACCGAGGGCTCCCGCCCCCTTCCCTTTCAGGGGAAGGCCCGCTGGTGCTGAGCGACGGCCATCTGACGCATTGGCTTGACCGGTCGGGGGAGGCTTCCCTGGCCGAAGCCTTAGCTGTCCGGGCGCAGGGCGCCTTTGAGTCCCTGCCTGGGCCCCTGGGCCTGGGCTATGTTGACGGCGTGGCGTGGCTGTACTTCGAGGTGGACAATCTCGAAGCCCAGGATCAGTTCAGGCTTTTAGAAGTGCGCCCTCCCTCCCTCGATCGGCTGACGCTCTACACCCAGGATGGGGCTGGTGCGTGGCATCGTATGGGGGTTCAAGGTGATCGCATAAAGCTCCAAGAAGCGGCGGTTCCCTATCGTTTTCCCCTGTTTCCCCTAACCCTTCCTTCGGGGCGCAACGCTTTTCTTCTCGCCGTGGAGTCCGAAGGACCGCTTCAGGGGATTCTGACGCTATGGCCCGAATCTGCACTGCAAGCCCAGGCGCATCAAGATTACCTGGCCCTCGGCTTTCGGTATGGGCTGGTCATTCTCTTTTTTTCCGTAAACCTGGTCTACCTCCTCCTCTTCCGAAATACGTTCTTTGCGGTCTTCGTCGGCTATTTGCTGATCATTGGCCTGCACTGGGCGGCTATGGATGGCCTGCTAGGCCGGTATCTCCTTCAGGACCGGTCGTCATGGGGGCATCCCCTGCAGTTGGTTCTGGCCTGCCTTCTTACTTCAGCAAGCTGGGCAGTGTTTTCCGCGATCCTAGGCTTTCGCGAACGCTACCCGGGGTTTTATCGGGTGGCCTGGGTTGGCGCGGGCTTGGGAGTGTTTGCTGCGCTGGCCTCCCTGGTCGGAGGTTACAAGGTCCTCGCGCCACTTCTGCAGGCCTACGCGCTCCTGGGTTTCATCCCTCTGGTTCGGGAAATTGGTCGGCGCTGGCGGTTACCGGGAGAGGAACGGCTGATGGCCGGAGCCCTTGCCATCTACCCATTGATTTTTTTGGCGCAGATCTACGAAGTGCTGGCCGTGGGCTCCTACAGCGAGCGGAGCACCCACCTACTGGCGGCCAGCCAAATTTGTGTCATGGTGATCTTTAATATTGGCTCCGGCCTTCGTGCGCAAGCCTACCGGCGGCGCATTTTAGAAAGTGAGCGCCAAGCCCGGGCAGCAGCGCAAGTTCAGAAGGCCGAGAAGGCGCGCGAAGCGCTGCGAAATAGCCTGATTGCGGCCCTCGCCGATGCGGTAGAAGGCCCTCTCGCTTTGGTTCAGCAGAGCCGGCAAGGGCTGTCCGCCGCGGCGGAGGCCGATGGGGGCCTTGGTCCCCGGGAGGCCCGGAGGCTCAGCACGCTTCAGAGCGCTGCAGATCGGTTATCGCTCCTCCTCGAGCTCACGGCGGAGCGGGACCGGGGCGGAAACCTGGAACTCCAGCGGGACCGTATGAGTTTGGGGGAGCTGATTTTTCAGACACTCTTGCTGCTTCCTGAGGGCGAGCGCGAGCGCATCCATCAGGCCCTGCCGGACCAAGATTTCCTTTTCCTCCGCGGGGATGCACGTTTGCTGAGCTTCGCGCTCCTCAATGGGCTTGAGAATGCCGTTCGCTACTCACCTCGGGGCGCTGCGGTGCATCTTACGGCTTATGCCGAAATACGTAATGCGATGGCTGGCTACGCCCTTTCCATTCAAAATGAGGGGGCGCCACTTTTAGAGGATGAGCGCGAGAGGATCTTTGAGAAATACACCCGGGGCGCCGCCCAGGGTAAAACCAGAGGGTTGGGGCTGGGGCTTTTCTTGGTTCGCCGTATTGTGGAAAGCCATGGGGGCTCGGTGGCCTTTCGCCCAGGCCTTTCTGAGGGGGTAGAGCTGGTGCTTTGGTTACCTAAGGGGGCGCCTTAATGGCAAACCTTCGTTGCGCCGTGGTGGAGGATGAAGCCTCTCTTCGCGAAGACCTTTTGTTCTTCCTTGATCATGCGGGCTTTTCCGTGGTGTTCGAGAGTGATGGGTACGATGTGCTACCCGGTCTTCTCGGCTCTACCGCTGAGGTCGTGATTCTCGATCTGGGCTTGCCCGACATTGATGGCCTCGAGATTACGCGAGCCCTCCGGACCCAGCGTCCCGATATGGCCATCGTGATGTTGACGGCGCGCAGCGGCCCCGGAGATCGACTATTGGGATGGCGGGAAGGCGCGGATGCTTACCTGGTGAAGCCGGTCGAATTTAAGGAGCTGGAGGCGGTTATCCGTAGCGTCGCTCGCCGCGCTGGCGGGAGCATGGAGCCCCTCTGGACGCTGGATGAACAGGCGCAGCTCCTGGTTTCTCCCCGGGGGCGCACGGTGCGCCTGAGCGCTTTGGAAACGGCCATGGTGGCGGCCTTTTGTGAGGGGGTCGAGGCTCCGGTGAGCGGAGAAGCGCTGGCTTCGGCCATGGGAGAGGACGAGCCCGCGCGCGCCTCGAACCGCCTTCCTGCGGCCTTGAGCCGGCTACGGAAGAAGCTCGAGGGCCTCGATGAGGCCCGGCTGATCGTGTCCGTTCGAGGGGAGGGGTATCGTTTTGGTGCGCCCCTGAGTCGTCGCGGAAGTGCCTCTTGAGCCTCGTTCGCTGCGACGCGCTCTCCATCCACTTTGGAGACCGCGCGATCTTGAAGGGCGCCAGCTTTGCTCTGGAGCTTGGAGAGCGGGTCTGCCTCATCGGCCGCAACGGGGCCGGGAAGTCGACGCTCCTCAAGATCCTGAGCGGGGAACTCGTGCCCGACAGCGGAACCGTGCAATCCCGAACTGGGCTCCGGGTCAGCACCTTGCCCCAGGCCCTGCCGGAGGAAAGCGCGCTGACCGTGCGGGCCTATCTCCGAGAGGCGCTGGCACCGCAGTTTGAGCGCTTGGCGGCGCTGGAGGCGCTGAGCGCGGAAGCGCCGGAGGCTGCGGATCTCGACAAGCTGGCGACGCTTCAGGCGGAGCTGGACGCCATGGAGGGGTGGCAGCCGGAGCAGCAGGTGGAGGCGGTGCTATCCCAGCTGTCCTTACCCGGAAACGCCCGCATGGAAGAACTCTCCGGGGGGTGGCGGCGGCGCGTGGCCCTGGGCCGGGCCCTGGTCACTAAGCCCGAGCTCTTGCTCCTCGACGAGCCCACTAACCATCTGGATCTGGCCACCATCGCCTGGCTCGAGGGGGTGCTCCTCGGGTTCGCTGGCACCGTGGTCTTCATCACGCACGATCGTGCCTTTCTGGAGCGCCTCGCCACGCGCATTGTGGAAATCGATCGTGGCGTGGTGCAGAGCTGGCCCGGAGGCTACGCGGACTACCTCCGACTGAAAGCGCAGGCGCTGGAAGCGGAGGCTGCAGCGGAGGCCCTCTTCGATAAGCGCTTAGCCCAGGAGGAAGCCTGGATTCGCCAGGGCATCAAGGCCCGGCGCACGCGCAACGAAGGGCGCGTCCGGGCCCTGGAGGCCCTCCGGCGCACCCGGGCGGAGCGGGTGCAGCGCCAGGGGCGGGCGGAGGTGGCCCTCTCCTCCGGGGAGGCTTCGGGCAAGCGCGTGCTGGAAGCTCAAGGCCTCACCCAGGCCTTTGCGGGGCGAACGCTGCTCAAGGGCTTTGATCTGGAAGTGCTCCGCGGGGATCGCATCGGCATCGTCGGCAACAACGGCGTGGGGAAAACGACGTTGCTGCGGATTCTCCTGGGGAATCTTTCGCCCGAGGGGGGCTCGGTCCGCCGGGGTACGCAGCTGTCCGTGGGCTACTTTGATCAAACCCGCGAGGGGCTCCGCTGGGATCAGTCCATTGCCTTCAATGTTGCCGAGGGCCGGGATACGGTCACCGTCGGCGGCGTTGATCGCCATATCTATAGCTACCTCCAGGGCTTTCTTTTCACCCCGGAACGGGCGCGCACGGAGATTCGCCATCTTTCCGGGGGCGAGGTCAATCGGGTGCTCCTGGCCAAGCTCTTTACCAAGCCCCATAACCTTCTGGTACTCGATGAGCCCACGAATGATCTTGATCTGGAGATGTTGGAGGTGCTCGAGGAGCAGCTGCTGGCCTTCGACGGCACTCTCATCGTCGTGAGCCACGATCGCGCCTTCCTCGATAACGTGGTCACCAGCATTCTCGTTTTTGAAGCGAGCGGGGTGGAGGAGTATGTCGGCGGCTATGGGGACTGGAAGCGCCGGGGACGCACCCTGCGGGTCGCGGAATCGGGCTTCGCGAACGAGGCCCGGGCAGAGGCCATCGCGCCCGGGGTAACGCCGCCGCCGGCCGCAGCTCAGACCCCTGAAAAAGCTCCGGTCAAGCTCAGCTACAAGCTGAAGCGCGAGCTTGAGGCCCTGCCCGAAGAAATCGAA